>PJTY01000137.1_pt1 | contig 54360 bp, 43 predicted proteins | sample 1512121 | NCBI WGS metagenome assembly PJTY01 (sample SAMN08177680, study PRJNA422409) | Soil metagenome, whole genome shotgun sequencing project. | isolation source: Soil enriched (2) on filter paper: alkali lignin treatment | place: USA: Madison | collected 2015-01-15 | reverse complement strand
TGGAGAGGGGGACAAGACACGGTCCCGCTCGCACGGGGGCGAGGCTAGGGCAAGCGTGAGGGGAGGGGGGGGGGGGGGGGGGGGGGGGGGCAGACTGAAGGCCGCAGCGTCCATTGGCGCGAAGCCATCCCTGAGGAGATCATCCATGTCCGAAGCCCCGACCGATCGCAGCCGATTGCCGCTGCCCGAGCCGGCCTTCACCGGCAAGATCGGCAAGACCTACAAGGAATCGGAAGGCGCCTGGCCCGAATTGCCGAGTCCGCCCAAGGGCGCGCCCAATGTGCTGCTGATCCTGCTGGACGATGTCGGCTTCGGCCAGGCCAGCACCTTTGGCGGTCCGGTGCCGACCCAGGCGCTCGACAAGCTGGCGGCCGAGGGGCTGCGCTATACCCGCTTCCACACCACGGCCATTTGCGGTCCGTCGCGCGCCGCGCTGACCACCGGGCGCAACCATCATAATTGCGGCACCGGTTTCCTGTCCGAATGGGCCACCGGCTTTCCCAGCTACAACAACATGATCCCGCAGAGCGCGGCGACGATCGGCCGCATCCTGAAGGAAAATGGCTATGCGACGAGCTGGTTCGGCAAGAACCACAACACGCCCGACTGGGAGAGCAGCGTCGCCGGCCCGTTCGATCGCTGGCCCACCGGCATGGGCTTCGACTATTTCTACGGCTTCATCAGCGGCGAGACCCACCAATATTATCCGGTCCTGTTCGAGAATACGGTCGCGGTGGAACCCGACCGGTCGCCCGAAGAAGGCTATCATTTCATGGAGGACATGACCGACCGGGCGATCAACTGGATCCGCTATTCCAAGGCGGTCGCGCCGCAAAAGCCGTTCCTGTGCTATTTCGCGCCGGGCGCGGCCCATGCGCCGCACCACGCGCCGGCCGAATGGCGCGACAAGTTCAAGGGGCAGTTCGACGCCGGCTGGGAGAAGATCCGCGAGGAAACCTACAAGCGGCAACTGGCGGACGGGATCATCCCCGCGGACACGGCGCTGACCGAAAAGCCCGAATGGGTCCAGGACTGGGATGGGCTGTCGGACAATGAGAAGAAGCTGTTTTCCCGCTTCATGGAGAATTTCGCCGGCTATCTGTCCTACGCCGATGCCGAATGCGGCCGGCTGATCGAGGCGGTGAAGGAACTGCCCGACGCGGACAACACGATCATCATCTATATCGTCGGCGACAATGGCGCCTCGTCCGAGGGTGGCTTTACCGGCACGGTCAACGAGGTCATGAACCTCAACGGCGTGGCATCCACCATCGAGGATAATCTGGCCGCCTATGACCTGATCGGCGGTCCGGAAACCGAACCCCATTACCCGCTTGGCTGGGCCTGGGCCGGCAACGCCCCGTTCCAGTGGGTGAAGCAGGTGGCGTCGCATTTTGGCGGATCGCGCAATCCGATGGTCGTGTCCTGGCCCGACAAGATCAAGGACAAGGGCGGCATCCGCCCGCAATTCACCCATCTGATCGACATCGTGCCGACCATCCTGGACGCGGCCGGCATTCCCGCGCCGTCCCATGTCAACGGTGTCGAGCAGAAGCCGATGGACGGCGTCACCATCGCGTCCACCTTTGCCAGCGCGGACGCCCATGCGGTGCGCGATCGCCAATATTTCGAGGTCTTTTCCAACCGGGCGATCTACGACAAGGGCTGGATCGCCTGCGCCCAGCATACCTTCCCCTGGCGGCAGGATTTCGCGCCGGGCAACTGGGACAAGGATGAGTGGGAACTTTATAATATTGACCAGGATTTTTCCGAGGCGAACAATCTGGCCGCCGCGCATCCCGAGAAGCTGGCCGAGATGAAGGCCATCTTCGACGAGGAGGCCGAGAAATATCATGTCTATCCGCTCGACGATCGCGGTGCCGGGCGGCTGGCCGAGCCCAAGCCGTCACCGGGCGGATCGGACCCCAATCGCACCGAATTCACTTATTATCCGGGTGCCTTCCGCCTGCCGGAGACGGCGTCGCCCAACACCAAGAACCGGTCCCATTCGGTGATCGCCGAAATCGACAATCCCGACGGGAAGGCGCAAGGCGTGATCGTCGCATCGGGCGGATCGTCGGCGGGCTTTGCGCTCTATGTGAAGGACGGCAAGGCGGTCTATCATTATAACTGGTTCGAACGCGAACGGACCAGCCTGGTCGCGCCCGACATCCTGCCCAAGGGCAAGGTCAAGATCGAGGTCGCCTTCTCTTATGATGGTGGCGGCCTGGGCAAGGGCGGCGAGGCCATATTGCTGGTCAACGATGTCGAGGTCGCGAAGAAGCGGATCGAGAATACGGTGGCCGGGCGGTTCGGCATCGACACGTTCGGCGTCGGCCTGGACAGCGGATCGCCGGTTTCGGACGAATATAAGCCGCCTTTCGCCTTTACCGGCGGCAAGATCGGCCGGGTCGACATCAAGCTGGCGCCGCGCAACCTGAGCGAGGCGGAGGAGGATGAACTGCGCGAGCGCTATCTGGCCTTCGCCCAGCATATCGAATGAACGGCTGAGCGGCGGACGGGGGAGGTGGCGATGCCTGACGGGCGGCGGCCTCCCCACCGCAAAGGATATCAGGTGGCTGGCGCGATCGCGATCGCCGCATGGTCGGCCGTGGCGCTATCGGTGGCCCGGCCCGCTTCCCTGCGTTCCGAATAGCGGTCGACCATCTGGCTGACGGTCTGGGCGCTGATCGGCTCGCCGGTGGCGGGCGAATGGGGGATGCCGACGCGCGCCCAGAGCAGGCGCATATAGTCGTAGATTTCGGTGACGGTCGCGACCGTGGAGCGCGGGTTGCGGCTGGTGATCTTCTGCTCGATCGAGATGGCGGGGCTGAGCCTCTCGATATGCTCGACATCGGGCTTCTGCATCATTTCCAGAAACTGGCGCGCTTAGGCGGAGGGCGACTCCACATAGCGGCGCTGACCCTCGGCATAGATGGTGTCGAAGGCGAGGCTGGATTGGCCCGAGCCGGAAAGGCCGGTGATGACGATCAGGCTGTCGCGGGGCAGATCGACGTCCACGCCCTTGAGGTTGTGCTCCCGCGCGCCGCGGACGGAGATGCGGGGCGGCCTCATGGGGTGTTGTTCCAGATTTGTTCCGTGGGGCAAGGGGCGTTGCCCGGTTGGTAGGCAAGATAGTAACAGGGAGAAGCAAGGGAACATGACGCCAGGCCATCTTCCCCTGCAAACCGTCGCCGGTCCGGCAACAATCGGGTCAGACGACCAGAAAATCGGCTGCGGACAGGGCGAGTTGCGGCGTCAATGTCGCGAACTGGACGGCCGCAATGCCACCGCTGCCGTCTGCGTCAAACCACAACGCTCCGGTCTGGTTGTCGTATATGATGCGATCGCTGGCGTCGCCGGCCTGGCTGCCGATGTGGAAGGCCGACGCGGTCAGCGCCCCGGTGGCAAGCCCGGTAAAGACGGCGTTGTCGATCAATATGTCATCGGTGCCGATCGCAAAATCGGAAATGCGATCGATATTGCCGGCGCCAAGCCGGCTGTCAAAGACGAACTGGTCGCTGCCGGAGCCGCCAATGAGTGTGTCCGCGCCCAGGCCGCCATTGAGCCGGTCGCTGCCGCCCATGCCGGAGAGGATGTTGTTGCCGGCATTGCCGTAGATCGACTGGGCCTGATTGTTGCCGGTGCCATCAATATTGCCGGAGCCGGTCAAGGTCAGGGTTTCGACATAGGTGCCGGACAGGGAATAGGAGACGGAGGCATAAATCTGGTCTGCGGCTCCTCCAGTCGATGTTTCGATCACAACGTCCCCGGCATTGTCGACATAGAATATGTCATTGCCATTGCCGCCGATCATGCGGTCGGCGTCGGTGCCGCCGATCAGCGTGTCATTGCCGTCGCCACCGTCGAGTATGTCCTTTCCGCCGAGGCCCGAGAGGATGTTGTTAGCGGCATTGCCGTAGATGGTCTGGGCCTGGTTGTTGCCTGTGCCATCAATATTGCCGGAGCCGGTCAGGGTCAGGGTTTCGACATAGGTGCCGGACAGGGAATAGGAGACGGAGGCATAGACATGATCGGCGGTTCCGCCCGCCGATTTTTCGACCACCACATCGCCGACATTGTCGACGTAGAATATGTCATTGCCATTGCCACCGATCATGCGATCGGCATCGGTGCCGCCGATCAGCGTGTCATTGCCGTCGCCGCCGTCAAGTATGTCCTTGCCGCCGAGGCCGGACAGGATGTTATTGCCGGCATTGCCGTAGATGGTCTGGGCCACGCTGTTGCCCGTGCCATTGATGTTGGCTGATCCTGTAAGCGACAATTCCTCGACATAGGTGCCCGCAAGCGCATAGGAAACCGAGGAGAAAATCTGGTCCCGCGCGCCGCCACTGGCATATTCGACGACGATGTCGGCACTGTCATCGACATAATAGATGTCGTCGCCGGTGCCGCCGATCATCCGGTCTGCACCCGATCCACCGTCCAATATATCGGCGCCCGATCCGCCGGACAGGGTATCGTTGCCGGATCGGCCTTCGAGCCGATTGGCGAGCGAATTGCCGCTAATGTCGTCGTCCATGTCCGAGCCAATGACATTTTCGATCGATTTCAACGTGTCGCTGCCGGATTCCGAGCTTTGCGCGGTCCCGGCGCTGAGGTTGACGGTGACGCCATATAGATTGAGTTCGGCGTAGGAGATCGTGTCCGTGCCCGTGCCGCCATCCAAAAGATCGTCGCCTTCTCCACCATCGAGGAGGTCGTTGCCGTCGCCGCCGATCAGGCTGTCATTGCCCTTGCGACCATATAGTTCGTCATCACCGGTGCCGCCGTCCAGTTGATCGGCCAGCGCGCCACCCTGCAGATGATCATTGCCGCCGCGTCCCTCGAATATGGCCTCGCTGTAGGTCTCATATGTCGACGCGATACTGATTCTGTTCGCGCCGTCATTTCCGATCCCGGTGACGTCCGAGACGGTAGCGAAGACAATATTTTCGATGCTCGTCAGAGCATAGGTTCCCCAGTAGCTATAGGCTTTGGCCTGAGTAAGATCCACGTTGCCAGCAGCTTCGATCGTGTCACTGCCGCTTCCGCCATCAAGCGTTCCACTGCCGGACGTGGCTGAAACATAGTCATCGCCAGCATCGCCATATATCTGGTTGCTGCCTTGGCCGGCCGAAAGATCGTCATTGCCGTCGCCGCCATAGATGATGTCGTCGCCATAGCCGCCATGGATGCGGTCGGCGCCGCCGCCGCCATAAATGGTCAGGCCATCGCTGATGGTGTAGAAATTGAAGATGTCCTGGCCAGAGCCGCCGATGAGTTTTTCCACCCGCCGGAAATCCACGTCACGGACATTGTAAAGGCCAGTACTGCTGTCGAACGACCAGTACATGTAGGAAGCGGAACTGCTGTAATCGAGCGTGTCCAGCCCAGTGCCGCCATCATAGGTCGAATGAGTCATGCCGCTGCTGACGGTCGATATCTTGAATATGTCATGGCCAGCGCCACCCGAGACGATGTCGACGCCGGAACCGGCGTCAATCACGTCATTGCCATCCCCACCATCAATCGTATCGTTGCCGGCATAGCCGTAAATTATATCCGCTGCCGTCGTTCCGGTAATGGCATCATTGCCGGATGTTCCATTTATTACTGCCACCCCACAACCTCCCCAAGGTCAAAGAATGGCATATGGATAGATCGATTTCGGCATTATCGTCAATGTTAACCAATTTATAGTTTCAAATAATCGGGATAAACAATTTTGATTGGTTGATGCATTTTCTATGACCTGATCGGCGCGCGACATCTTCTGCCTGAGCAATGTCAGGGCGACGGCGCGATCGCGATCGCCGCATGGTCGGCGGCGATGCTATCGGTGGCCCGGCCGGCTTCCCTGCGTTCCGAATAGCGGTCGACAAGTTGGGCGGCATGGGGACGCAGGAGGATGGTGAAGCGCACCAGTTCCTCCATCACGTCGACGATGCGGTCATAATAGCTGGAGGGCCGCATCCGCCCGGCCTCGTCAAATTCCTTGTAGGCCATGGCCACCGACGACTGGTTGGGGATGGTGAACATCCGCATCCAGCGGCCCAGCAGGCGCAGCGTGTTGACGGCGTTGAAGGATTGCGACCCGCCCGACACCTGCATGACCGCCAGCGCGCGGCCCTGTGTCGGCCGCATTCCGCGCATCTGGAGCGGAAGATGGTCGATCTGGGTCTTCATGATGCCGCTGATCTGGCCATGCCGTTCCGGGCTGCACCAGACCATGGCTTCGGACCAGAGCGCATGGTCGCGCAATTCATGCACCGCCGGATGATCGTCACCGGCCACCTGATCGGGCAGCGGCAGGTCGGCAGGGTCGAAGATGCGGGTTTCGGCGCCGAAATATTGCAGCAGGCGTGCGGCCTCTTCCACCGCGAGGCGGGAAAAGGCGCGTTCCCGCAGCGAGCCATAAAGGAGCAGGATGCGCGGCGGCGGCTGATCCGGGCCGAGGCCGATGGCAGGCCGCGCCAGCGCGAAGCGCTTGTCCAGGGCCGGGAGATGATCGGGATCGGGAAGGTCGCGCAGTCTCATGCGGTCAGGCCTTTCTCATACCAGGGGCGGCTTCGTTTCACGAGGGCGACGATCGAGAGCATCACCGGCACTTCCACCAGGACGCCGACGACCGTCGCCAGGGCGGCACCGGACCGGAGGCCGAAGAGGCTGATGGCGGCGGCCACGGCCAGTTCGAAAAAGTTGGACGCGCCGATCAGCGCGGCCGGGCCGGCAATGCACCAGGCCACGCCAAGCCGGCGGCTGAGCCAATAGGCGATGCCGGCATTGAGATAGACCTGGCACAGGATCGGCACGGCAATCAGGGCGATGACCAGCGGTTGCCGGACGATCTGGTCCCCCTGAAAGCCGAACAGCAGGACCAGGGTGAGCAGCAGGCTGCACAGGCTGACCGGGCCGAGCGCCGCCAGGACGCGCTGGAGCGGTGCGGGGCCGCCGCGCAGCAGGGCGCGACGCAGAAGTTGCGACAGCAGCACCGGGACGATGATGTAGAGACCGACCGACAGGACCAGCGTGTCCCACGGCACGGTGATCGAGGCGACACCGAGCAGCAGGCCCACCAGCGGCGCGAAGGCGAAGACCATGATGAGGTCGTTCAGCGCGACCTGGCTGAGCGTGTAATTGGGGTCGCCATCGACAAGATTTGACCAGACGAACACCATGGCGGTGCAGGGCGCTGCGGCAAGCAGGATGAGGCCGGCGATATAGGAGGCGGATGCGCCACCGGGCAGCCAGGGGGCAAAGAGCCAGCCGAGAAAGAGGGTGGCGAGCAGCGCCATGGAAAAGGGCTTGATCGCCCAGTTCACCAGCAGGGTAACGCCGATGCCGCGCCAGTGCCGGCGCAGCCCGTGCAGCGCGCCAAAATCGACCCGCAGCAGCATCGGCACGATCATCAGCCAGATGAGCAGGGCCACGACAAGATTGACCCTGGCGATTTCCAGCGCGGCCATCGCCGCGAAGGCAAAGGGGCAGAGATGGCCGAGGGTGACCCCGACGAGGATGCACAGCGCGACCCACAGGGAGAGATAGCGTTCGAACAGGGACATGGCGCCTATTCCGTGCCGGACAGGCCGGGGGCGCTGGCGGTGCCGTCGCCCAGTGCCACCTGCATGTAAATGGTGTCGAGCCAGCGCCCGGCCTTCCAGCCCATGCCGGTCAGGCGGCCGACCTGTTCAAAGCCGCAGGCGCCGTGCAGCGCGACCGATGCCGGTTCGCCGCCACCGATGACGGCGACCATCTGCCGGAAGCCATGCGACCGCGCCGCGACCAGCAGGGCGTCGAGCAGGCGCCTGCCGATGCCGTGGCCGCGCCGGTCATTGGCGACATAGATGCTGTTTTCGCAGGCATGGGCGTAAGCAGGGCGATCGCGAAACTGCGTGGCATAGGCATAGCCCACGACATCGGCGCCATCGCAGGCGACGAGGAACGGCCAGTGCCGCCCGGTCACTGCCATGATCTTCGCCGTCGTCTCGGCGACGGTCGGCGGCACGATTTCATAGGTGGCGGTGCCATGCACGACATGATGCGCATAGATGACGGCGATCGCGTCGGCATCGTCCGTCATGACGGGGCGGATGGTCAGCGTCATCGCCGGGGCGCGTCGACGACTTCGCCATCTTCCTTGACGAAGCGGCCTGGCGGATCATTGGGCAGCAGGTCCAGCACCGCTTCCGAAGGGCGGCAGAGTCTGACGCCCAGCGGCGACACCACCAGAGGGCGGTTGATGAGGATGGGGTGGGCCATCATCGCATCGATCAGTGCGTCATCGTCCAGGCTGTCATCGGACAGGCCGAGTTCGGCATAAGGTGTGCCCTTTTCCCGCAACAGCGCACGCGGCGTCAGGCCTGCGCGCGCGATGAGCTGGACCAGCAAAGCGCGACTGGGCGGGGTTTTGAGATATTCCACCACATGGGGTTCGATGCCGGCGTGGCGGATCATCGCCAGCGCATTGCGGGAGGTGCCGCAGTCCGGATTATGATAGATGATTATGTCGGTCACGCCCGTCCCCTTCAGCAGCAGGTGAGTTCGGCCAGCAGCGGTGCGCAGAGGTCGGCGCGCCCCTGGCAGCAATCTCTGGCGAGATAGACCATCAGCCCCTTGAGCGCGTCGAGATTGGCGCGCTGGATCTGCTGGCGGCCGCGCTTTTCGGACAGGACGAGGCCAGCCCTGGCCATCACCGCCAGATGGGTCGAGAAAGTGCTTTGCGAAAGACCCGAAGCCTCGACCAGCGCGCCGGTCGGCAGGCCATCGGGTTCGTGCCGGATCAGCAGGCGAAAGGCGGCGAGCCGCGTCGGATGGGCGAGGGCGGAGAGAATCGAAATGGCATCATCATTGTCCATGCATCGGGTTTATCCGATGCGTGTCCTGCGGGCAATGCTTTGTCGATGATCCGCGATGTTCTCGATGCGCCGCCTGTCTGCCCCGTTGCCCGCGAAATCGCTGGCCAATCCGTCGCGCCTGCGGCACAGGCGAGGGGCATGACGTTGCCCGATCCTTCCACCTTCATTGCCGAGGGCGCCTCTGCCGCGGTCTATCGGCTGGACGGGGGGCGGGTGCTCAAGCTGTTCCATGAGGGCGTCGACGCCGGGATCATCGCCCGCGAACATGCGACGGCGCAGGCGATCCAGGCGACCGGGCTGCCGGTGCCCCGTGTGTTCGGGCGCGCGGAGGCTGGCGGGCGGCAGGGCATCATCTATAGCGAGATAGAGGGGCCGAACCTGCTCCATCATATCGTCCGCCATCCCCATCGGATCGGCTGGGCGATGGGCGCGATGGCGGCGTTGCAGCGGGCCATTCATGCGCATGACCTGCCCGCGCTGCGCAGCCGCAAGGCGATATTGGCCGAGGATATCGAGATGGCGCCGATCGGCGATCGGCTGCGCGCGGCGGCGATCGACCGGCTGGACCAGTTGATCGAGGGTGACCGGCTGTCCCATGGCGACCTGCATCCCGCCAATCTGATCGTCAGTGGTGACGGGCTGGCGGTGATCGACTGGTCCAAGGCGGCGCGATCGGCCCCGGCGGCCGATGTGGTGCGCAGCGAGATGCTGATGCGCTTCGGGCCGGGGCAGTCGGCCGGGATGCTGGAGGGCAAGCTGCGCGACGCGACGACGGCCTATTATGTCGGGCGCTATCGCAAGCTGGCGGGGATGGAGCCCGACGCGCTCAATGCCTGGCGGGGGCTGGTGGGGCTGGCCTGGCTGCGGCATCGGCTGCCGGGGCGGGACGCGGCCTTTGCCGCCTATCTGACCGATGCGTTGCGCCGCGCCGGGCTGCCGCCGCTGGAAGGCTGATGTCGTTGGTGGATGGCGGTGGGCGGTTCGTCCCCCGCCGATGCCGCCCGGCGGATGCTGTACCCCGGTCATCGAAGCGGCGTCCGCAGGGCTGGTCCTGTCGTTATTCTGACATCGAAACAGGCCAGAGAGCAGCGCGTTAAGCGACGGTTCACGGCCGATGGTGCCGTGTTGACGGTAACAGTTGAGACATGAATCCTGGAGTGCCCGACAGCATCCCGGATACGCCCCCGGCATTCCCTTGCGCCGGGGGCGTTTTCATGTCCGCTCCTCCTGCATCTCCGTAATTTCCCCTAGGGAATACGCTGTCGTTTCGCAGACGAATGGCATTGGTCCGGTCGTTCGTCCCCGCAAATCCGCGCTTGGTCGATGGATCGGTCGTTGGCCGATGCCGAGGGTTGCCGGTCGAAGCGGACGGGCGGCGAGAGGGCCGGGCGCGTACACAGGATGGGCGAACGGGATATGGCGCAACGCCCCCAAGACCCCCGCCGAACCGTTCGCATCCGGCGCGTCGACGCCCCCTGACGATGCAGGCCGGATGCCATGACAGTTTTGAGGAGACACGCCATGTTCGCCACCGCCAAGATCATCACCGCCCTGAGTGCCGCCGCCCTGCTGGCCGGTTCCGGCATCGCTTCGGCGCAAGAGTTCAAGTCCAACGGCCGCACCACCGAAGTTCGCTTCGGCGACCTGGACTTGACCCGCCATGCCGATCAGCGGCAGCTGCGCAGCCGCATTTCCCGCGCCGCGGGCAAGGTCTGCGCGACCAGCGACCTGGCGGCCTTCAGCGCCTGTCGCTCCGCCGCGATCGCCCAGGTCGAGGCGCCGATCGCGACCGCCATCGCCCGCGCCCAGACCAACGAACGCTATGCCGATGCCAAGGATGCCCGGCCGGTGGTCGGCAACTGACCATCCGCATCCCGCCAAGGCAGGAAAAGGGCCCGGCGCGAGTCGGGCCCTTTTGCGTGGTGCGGCCGGGGCTCATGGCTCAGCATATCTCGGTATTTCCCCCGATGGCGGAACCCCTGATTTACGACGATCAGGGGGAGCAGGCTCAAGGGGACATCGGTCATGCGCGCGCGTCTTCGCAGTATTTCGCCCGTCATCATGGCAATCGCACTGGCGGGAGGATTTCAGGCGTCCGCCGCGCGGGCGCAGAGCACGGAATCGCTCTATGAACCGGTCGGCCATCATAGCGGCGGCGATGTCCATGCGGTGGACGAGACGCCCAATTATGTCTTTCCCGACTTCGCGCCGGCCAAGCCCGCCGACCCGAACAAGGAGCAGCCCTTCTTCAAGATCCGCTTCGGGCTGGTGATGATCGGCGACTGGACCGACTTCGCGCAGGATACGGTCAGCGAGGATCAGGTCGGACGGCTGAAGGACGAGTTTCAGGTGCGCGCGGCGCGGCTGAACATCACCGGATCGATCGGCGGCGATTATCGGGTGAGCTACCAGTTGAGCGGCGAATATAAGGGCTTCGACACCGCGCCCGAGCAGAAATGGAAGCTGACCGACGCGGCGCTGACCTTTCCGCTGGGCAGCCGCACCAAGATGACGGTGGGGAAGACCAAGGAGACATTCTCCTATGAAATGGTTGGGGATTCGGCGAACCTGCCGCAGAGCGAGCGTGTGCTGACGCCCTTTTTCGTGTCGCGCAATTTCGGCGTCCGCTTCGTCCAGGTGCTGGGGGTGAACAAAGCGGCGACCTTTTCGGCCGGCGCCTACAAGGATAGCTGGGACTTTGGCAGTTCGAGCGACCGCGGCTGGGATTATTCGGCGCGCATGACCGGGCTGATCTGGGACGTGCCGGACCGCAACGAGCTCCTGCATGTCGGCGTGGCCTATCGCCATGCGGCGGCCGACGGCACCGTGCGCTACAGCGGCCGGGCGGAAACCAATGTCGGTGACGTGGTGATTGATACCGGCAAATTTTCCGCCCAGAGCAGCGACGGCTTTGCCGGCGAGGCGCTGCTGAATGTCGGGCCGGTCTCGTTCCTGGGCGAATATATAGTGAACCGGACCAATTCGCGCGAATTTCGCGACCCGGTCTTTCATGGCTGGTATGTCACCGGCAGCTGGATTTTGAGCGGCGAGACCCGGCCCTATGACCGAAATGTCGGCTATGCCCGGCGCGTCATTCCCAAGGGGCGCTGGGGCGCGCCCGAACTGGTGGCGCGCTATTCGGAAATGGACCTGGATGATAATGGCATCAAGGGCGGCCGTTTCAAGAAGACGATGCTGGGGCTCAACTGGTGGGCAACGACCCGCTGGAAATTCGGCGCGACCTGGGGCCATACCTGGCTCGACCGATATGGTGAGCGCGGTGAGAGCGACACTTTCCTGACGCGCATCCAGTGGGTCTATTGAGCGGGTAGCGGGCGTTTGGAAAATGGGTCTATTGAGCGGGTAGCGGGCGTTTGGAAAATGCGCGGAAGGGCGCATTTTCAGTTCGGCACCGGCCCGCACCCCCACCCGACCGCCCAGACATTCTACCCTGATGGGGGATCGGATGGAGGTGCCGGCCCGTCCAGACATTCCTACCGGACATTCCCAAAAGGACTCTCAGCGCCCGGTCATGGCCCTGGCGTTGGCGAGATAGGTGCGGCCGATGCGGATTTCATTGCCGTCGGCGAGTGCCGCGAACCAGACGCCGCTGCCGTCGTGACGCAGCCGCGCAATATGCGGGCGCCGGACGATGTGCGATCGGTGCAGGCGGACGAACGCCTGCGGATCGAGCCGTTCCTCCAGCGAACTGATGGTCTGGTGCAGCAAATAGCTATGGGCGCCGACATGGAGGCGCATATAGTCGCGTTCCGCCTCGATCCGGTCGATCTGGTCGGCGGCGATGCGGACCAGTTCGGAGCGGTGTGGCACCCAGAATTCTTCGGCCCATTCGGGCGCCGGTTCGGCCGGGGCGGGCGGGGCGCCATCCTCCCCCTCGCGGCTGCGCAGCGCCTGTTCGACGCGGTCTACCGCGCGGGTCAGGCGATCATGGGCGACGGGTTTCAGCAAATAATCGACGGCGGCGAGATCGAATGCCTCGACCGCGAAGCTTTCGAAGGCGGTGACGAAGATGATCGCCGGGCGGATGCCCATCTGGCTGATCGCGCGGGCGACGCCGATGCCGTCGAGCAGCGGCATGGCGATGTCGAGCAGCAGCAGGTCGGGCTTGAGGGCCTCGACCAGGCGCAACGCCGCCTCGCCATCATTGGCGGTGCCGACGAGCGCGATGCGCGGTTCGCGCGCGCACAGCATCTGCAATCGCTCGACTGCGAGCGGCTCATCATCGACGATCATGGTGCGGATGGACATGGGCGTCAGCACCCCCGGCGGTTGAGCGGAAGGAAGAGATTGACGGCAAAGCCGCCATCGGCCTGCGGACCATAATCGATCCGGCCCTGATCGCCAAAGCGGGCGGACAGGCGATCGCGTACATTGGCAAGGCCGATGCCACTGCCGCCATCGCCGGGGCTGGGCGGCTTGTCGCCATTGTCGGCGACGATGAGGTGCAGCAGGCCATGCTCCTCGCGCGCGCGGATGGTGATGGCGACCGGGCTGGAAGTGCGCGAGACGCCATATTTGATCGCGTTTTCGACCAAGGGCTGGAGGATGAGGCCCGGCACGCAGGCGGTCAGCAGGTCGGCGGGAATGTCGATCCGGGTGGTCAGTCGGTCGGGGAAGCGCACCGCCTCGATATCCAGATAGAGTTTCTGGAGATGGACTTCCTCTTCCAACTGCACGTCATCGAGCGGATCGCCGGTGAGGCTGGTGCGGTAGAAATTGGAGAGTGACATGATCATCTGTTCGGCCTCGTCGCGCCGGTCCTTCATCACGAGGGACGAGAGCGAGTTCAGCGTGTTGAACAGGAAATGCGGGTTCACCTGATAACGCAGCGAGCGCAGTTCGGCCTGCTGGGCGGCGCGTTCGAGCCGGGCGGCGCGGCGTTCGGTGCGATGCGCCTCGCTGGCATAGGAGAGGCCGAGATAGAGGCCGGCCCAGGCGGACAGGAAGAAATAGCGGCTGACGGCGTCATCGACGATATAGATCAGCGCATGGGACTGGGCCTCATATTTCTGCTGGTCCATGTCGGGAAACATGCCCATCGGGTCATAGATGTTGAAGATATAATAGTTGGCGACCGCCATCGCGAGCGCGAAGGGCGCGGCGAGCGAAAAGGCGGCGACGATGCGGACCGCCAGAGGTCTTGCATCGAACCGGCGTATCGCCAGATAGAGAATCCAGGTCACGATGATGCCGATCAATGTCACCACGGCGCGGCGGGCGGCCATTTCGCCCTGATAGTCGAAGCCCACAACCAGGGCCCGCACGCTGATGAGGATCGCGTAGAAGAACCAGAAGCCGATGATGGAATAGAGGGCGGCGGTCGGCGAAACGCCGCGTGGCCCCTCTTCGGTGGGAAGTGTCATGGAGGATATCTACGCCAGCTTGGCGACGCTGTCGCCCCCTGCGCGCGATGCTGGTCGAAGCGGCTTGGCGGTTGGTCGAAGCGGTGGCGCGCGGAACCCGCCTTGGCCCCTGTCGGTTGATCCGGCAGGAGAAAAGGAGACGCGCAGATGAGCGATACCAGGCGCGAGAGCGAGAAGAAGCTGGACGAGGCGCTGGAAGACAGCATGGACGCGTCGGACCCGCCCGCGACCAGCCGGCCTGACGATGACGGCGAACCCGTGCCGTCTTCGGGCTTTCCCGAAAAGCCCGAGCGTCCCCGATAGCGGACCGCGAAAATCCATGTTATTCCAGTCGGGCAAGCGCGGCCCCGACCGCCATCAGGCGGCAGGCCGGCTTCCCGCGCGAGAGGAGCAGACGACGATGCCGACTTCCACCACCCCCGCGATCGAACGCATTGCCCGCGTGCTGGCCGGGCGCCAGTTGAGCCTGAATGGCGGCGGCAAGGATCCCCATGCGGCGGGCGCGGTGGATGCGGCCTGGCCCGACCATGTCGACGATGCCTATGCGATCCTGCACACGCTGCGCGAACCCGATGCCGACATGGCGCGGGCCGGCGACGTGGCGGTGTGGCGCAGCATGATCGGCGCAGTGCTGGAGCGGCGCCCGGCCTGAGCAGGGGCGCCCCCGGAGCGAAATATTAACCCGGTCGTGGCAGGGAGCGCGCAGGAGACTGCGCCATGTATCACATCGAATTTCGCCATGATCTGAACCTGCTGGACATCAAATGGTCCAAGCTGTTCACGGCGCAGGAAGTCGCGGCCTATGCCCGCGAGTGCAAGGCCCGCTTCCTGGCCGAGGGGTTCAAGCCGGGCTATCTGTTGCGCATGGACATGAGCGCCAGCAGCGCCCAGCCGCAGGAAGCGGTCGCATCCTTTCGCGCGAATCTGGGCGATTTTCCCAAGGCCCGGCGGATCGCCATCATCACCGGCAGCGCGATCACGCGGTTGCAGGTGAAGCGCGAAATGACGCAGCCCTATCTGCGGATTTTCGATGATGCGACGGCGGGGCTGGCCTGGCTGCTGGAAGCCGAAGCGGTTGAAGCGGGGGCATAATCCTCCGTCCGTCGCATTTCACAAAAATATCATGTTGCACTGCAAAAAGAAATCTGGTCCCTTGTGACAATCGGTGGGACAGGTGCCCGTTAAGCCTTTGCTAACCATGCGGGGCGCATGTTCTGCTGATCGACTTCAAGTCGGAGGGCATGAGCAATGGGCACGAGTGCAAGACCGGCGGACGGGGCCATTACCCTGGCGGAATTGCGGGAATTCGCCAGTTTCCCGTCGGCCACGCAAAGATATATTCGCAGATCGCTGGACATCGGGCTGCATCGCCGCGACGCGATGAAGCTATGGTCGCGCGACATGGTCGAGGAAGCCAGCATCCGCGCCCAGGCGCGCATCTATGGCCGGCTGGACGAGATCAAGGCGCATGTTCCCGACGATAGCGGGCTGGACCAGGTGGAGCCGTTCATGGCGCCGCTGGTGACGGTGTCCGCCTTCGACCTGGGGCAGGACCGGCTGGCGAGTTTCTCGGCCTATCGCTTTCTTTATGAGCGGCTGCTGGGGGCGGGGGCACGGCCCTGGCTGCCGGGCGCCTTCTGCGCGGCGGCGAGCCTGCCGCATCTCCACCCCGAAAAGCGCCGGCTGCTGTTGCAGTCGATCAGCGAGGCGGCGGCCACGGCGGTCGGCTGGTCCAATCGCGAGCCGACCTTCTACCCCGAATGGGTCGAGAAGGTTGACCTGTCCAAGGCCAACTGAGTTGGCCTAATCCTGCCGGCGCCCCAGGGGAGGGCGCGGGCGGGATGGCTGCTTGGTTGCTGGTCAGGCGGCGTGCGGCCTGTCCTTCCTCCGCCTTCTTCACGGCGCCGCGCGCATGAACCGCGCGGCGCTCGACCGCACGCCACTATCGTCCGTTCTCGAAGAGCAGGAAGATTTCAGCCTACGCTGGGATGACGAAGTTGGGTGGGAACAAGACATTCCTCCCCGTGCCGGGGAGGAACGACCGCTCTTGGTCGCTGCCCGCCAACGGCGCTGTTCGTTCAACATGGCGCCATCGCATGAGGGGCGGGGCGAGCAAAAAAGGGCCGCCCCGACGGGGACGGCCCTTTCTCATGCTATGGGTCGCATGAAAGGATCAGCGCTGCTCGCGCCCCTGATCGTCGCGGCGCTCCTGCTGGCCGCCGCCCTGCTGGCGACGCTGCTCGTCCTGCTGGTTCTGCTGGTCCGGCTTGCCGGGCTGGCCGCCCTGCTGACCGGGATTCTGGTTCTGATTGGCCATGTCATACTCTCCTAGCGGGAATCGTGACCCGCCAGTGCTCAACCGGAGCCGGTGCTGCGATGTTCCGAAAAATCGTGCTGATCGAGATCAAGGCGCAGGCAAGTTTCTGGAAACTCGCCTCATTTCCTGTCGGCCCTGCCCCTGGAGCCGGGCGCTAGCCCGCCAGCGGCACCGCCGCCAGCCGGTCGGCCGATGTCAGGAACAATGTCTTGCCGCCCTCGCCGATGCAGCAATTGGCGATCGCCTTGCCGGTGCGGATCTTGCCGAGCAGCCTGCCGTCCGGCGCGCAGACATGGACGCCGCCGGGACCGGTGGCAAAGACGGTGCCGTCGGGCGCGGTCTTGATCCCGTCGGGCAGGCCCGGCTCGCCCGCGGCCAATTCCTTGGCCATGTCGCGGAACAGGCGCTGGCCGGTCGGCAGACCATCCTTGCCCAGGCTATAGGCCAGCACCTGCGGCCGCTTCTCGTCCGACAGCGCCAGATAGAGGGTGCGGCCGTCGGGCGAGAGGGTCACGCCATTGGGCCGGCGATGACTGCCGTCGATCAGCGTCACCTTGCCATCGGGCGTCAGGCGATAGAGGCCGTTGAAGCCGATCTCGCGCAGCGATGACGTGTCGCCATCGGTCAGGCCATAGGGTGGGTCGCTGAAATAGATGCTGCCATCGGCCGCGATCGTCAGGTCATTGGGGCTGTTGAAGCGCTTGCCCTGATAGCGGTCGGCGAGGATGGTCCGCGCCCTGGTCTTGAGGTCCACCCGCACGATCGCGCGCGTGCCGCTGTCGGCGCCGATCAGATGGCCGTCCCTGTCGATCGCGATGCCGTTGAGGCCGGCTTCGCGTATCTCCTTGGGGATTGCCGTCTGCAGGCCCGAGGGCGAGAGGAAGGGCGACACCCCATCCTTGCGGGTCCAGCGATAGACGATGTTGGACGGCGGATCGCCGAACAGCAGCGCGTCGATCGGCGCGGCCCAGGTCGGCCCCTCGGCCCAGCGATAGCCCTGCGCCAATATCTCCACCTGCGCGCCGGGCGCGATGATACGGTCCAGCGCCGGATCGATCCGGTCGATCCGCGCGGCCGGCGGGTCGGCGGCTTGGGCGAAGGCGTGGGTCAGCGGCAGGGCGGCCATCCCGGCCAGCAGGGTGCGACGATCGATCATGCGGGCAGGCTAACCGAACGATGCTCCGCAGCCGAGCGATAGATCGCCTCGATCACGCGCAGGTCGGCCAGCCCCTCCTCGCCCGCGACGATCGGCGCGGTGCCGTTCGCGATACATTCGGGCAGATGGTCGAGCTGGGCGGCGAACTGGTTCTTCGCCGGCGTCGGCAGGCTGCGCGGCGCGGTCACCCCATCCTTGCGGATCGTCATCGTCTGGCCGATATATTGGGTCGCGGGTTCCATATCGATCCAGCCCTGGGTGCCGATTACCCGATAGCCATTATGGGCCGAGCTGTAGCTCGACACGCAATTGGCGATGATGCCCGACGGGAAGCGCAGCATGAAGTTTATCCGGTCCTCCACGGTGGCAAAGCGCGGATCGCTGCGGTCGGTGCTGGCGATGGCGCTCACCTCCACCGGCTCCTCGCCGGTCAGGTAGCGCGCGGCGTTCAGGCTATAGATGCCGATGTCCATCATCGATCCGCCGCCCGACAGGGGCCTGTCGAGCCGCCATTGCCCGGCCTTGATCGGGAAGCCATGTTCGGCGGTGATGATCCGCGTCGGCCCGACATGGCCGCCCCGCGCCAGCTCGATCGCCAGGCGGTTATAAGGCTCGAAGCGTGAGCGATAGCCGATCATCAGCTTGCGCCCGGCCTTGGCGCTGGCGGCGATCATCGCCTGGCATTCGGCCACCGACACCGCCATCGGCTTCTCGCACATCACATGCTTGCCCGCCTGCGCGGCGCGGATGCTATATTCGGCATGCAGGCTGTTGGGCAGCACGATATAGACGATGTCGATATCGGGATTGTCGCGGATGCGGTCGAAATCGGCATAGCTGTAGCGATGCGTTTTCGGGATGCCGTACTGGTCGCCATATTGCGCCAGCTTGGCCGGCGTGCCGCTGACCAGCGCGACCAGCTTCGCATGCTCGCAGCCGGCGAAATTGGGCATGATCTGCTGCGTCGCATAATAGCCCAGGCCGACAATGGCATAGCCCAGCTTGCGCTGTGGCGCGGCGCAGGCGGCCGTGCTGCCCATGCCGGCCAGCACCAGCCCGGCGCCGATGCCCCCCATCAACTCCCGTCGCGAACGATCCATGCGGCGTCTCCCGCCAAGAGGGCAATTTTCAGTCGGCGGCGCGGCTCAGCGCCGGACGCATCCAGCCGAAATGGCTGGCGGCGATGGCGACCTGGGTGCGGTTGCGGACGTTGAGCTTGCGCATCAGCGCGGTCATATGGACCTTCACCGTCGCCTCGGCCATGCCCAGCTCATAAGCGATCTGCTTGTTGAGCAGGCCCGAATGGACGCAGCGCATCACCTTCATCTGGGTCGGCGTGAGATGTGGGGCTTCGGGGACCATCTGGTCCTGGCGATCGAGAATGTGCAGATCCTGCATCCTGCCTCTCCCTGTGATTGATCCGCGTTGGGGCCTGGTTTGGCCCAGGATTCGTTAGCGCTAACGATACTGGAATCAGTCAGACAGGTTCAAGCGGAATTTTGCAATATTCGGGAAATAACCTAGCGCATGGCCGAAATGCGGCTATAACCTGTCTAACAGATTTTCGGGATTCGCCCTGCGAATGACCGGCTACGCATAGGAAAGAGAGGGTGGGGATGGCGTTACCATATCGTCGATCGGTGCCATGTGGCCGGGCGTTCAGCCAGGGCGGACTACAGGGAGGCATGATCCGATGACCCCCGCCGACTATCGCCTGCTGATCGCCGCCGTCATCGGCATCGCCCTTTCCATCGCCCTCATCATCCGCGGCCGGCTCCATCCCTTTGTCGGCCTGCTCTGCGGTGCCTTCACCGTCGGCCTGATCGCCGGCCTGCCGATGGAGGAGACCGCCAAGGCGGTCGAAAAGGGCGCGGGAACCATATTGGGCGGCACCGGCCTGGTCGTGGCGCTGGGCCTGGGCCTCGGCGCGATGCTGCAATTGTCGGACGGCGCCGGCGGCCTTGCCCGGTCGGCGCTGCGCATCTCCGGCGTGAAGGGCGCGCCCTGGGCCAGCCTGTTCACCGCCATCGTCATCGGCCTGCCGCTCTTCTTCGAGACAGGCCTCGTCCTGCTGCTGCCGATCGTCGCGTCGGCCGCCGCCGCGCTGCCCGCCGGGCAGAATGGCGATACCGCCAAGCTCAAGCTGATGCTGCCCGCGCTGTCGGGCCTGTCGGTCGTCCATGCGCTGGTGCCGCCGCATCCGGGGCCGCTGCTCGCGGTCAATGCGCTCGGCGCAAATCTCGGCCTCACCCTTCTCTATGGCCTGATCGTCGGCATCCCGACCGCGATCATCGCCGGTCCCGTGCTGGCCCGCTTCACCGCCCCCGGCGTGAAATTGAACCCGCCCTTGCTCGATCCGGTCAGGGTCGATGTCGCCACCCCCTCGGTCGGTCGCGCGCTCGCGGCCGTGCTGCTGCCGGTGGTGCTGATCGCCGCGGGACAGGCGGTGGCGCTGCTGCCGGCATCGGTCGCGCCGCATTTCCACTGGCTCGGCTGGGTCAGCGATCCGGTCGTCGCGCTGCTGATCGCGGTGCTGGTGGCGCTGCCTTTGCTGTTCGGCCGCCGCATCACCGACGCAAAGATCCAGAACGCGATCTGGTCCGAAGCGATGGTCCCGGCCGGCGGCATCATCCTGGTGATCGGCGCGGGCGGCGCGCTCAAGCAGGTGCTGGTGACGGCCGGGCTTTCCGATCTGCTGGTCCGCTTTGCCGCCGGCGGCGCCATTTCGCCGATCCTGCTCGCCTGGGGCGTGTCGGTCTGCATCCGCCTCGCCACCGGCTCGGCTACCGTCGCGACGATCACCACCGCCGGCGTGATGCAGGGGCTCGTCGCCGCATCGGGCGTGGAGCCCGAATGGATGGTGCTGGCGATCGGCGCGGGCTCGCTCTTCTTCTCCCACGTCAATGATCCCGGCTTCTGGCTGGTCAAATCCTATCTCGGCACCGACATGCCGGGCACGTTCAAGACCTGGTCGATCATGGAAACCGTGGTCGCGGTGGTCGGCCTGCTCCTGGTACTCGTCGCCAGCAGCATCTTCTGACCAGAGCGCTGCTGACGCTTGTCGTCGGCAGCCTCTCATGACTAGGAGGCAGCGATGCGGAAGATCGATCCACAGGTGCGCCGATGAACCAGGCCCGATTGTCCGACCATGCCTATGCCGGCATCGTCGAGATCATCAACGACCAGGATCTGGCGGTAGGGGACCGCCTGCCGTCGGAAGCGGCGCTGGCGGAGCGGTTCGGCGTCTCCCGCGCGATCGTGCGCGAGGCGCTGGTCCGCCTCGCCTCGGACGGCATTACCGAGGCGCGCCGGGGTGCCGGCTCCTTCGTGAAAAGCCGCCCGTCGCAGCGCCTCGCCGCCTTCATGCCGGCGACCGAACTGCCCGCGACGCTTGGCAGCTATGAGGTGCGCTTCGTGCTGGAGGCGGAGGCCGCGCGCCTTGCCGCCACCCGCCGCAGCCCGCTCGAAATGGCGCATGTCGAGGAAGGGATGGAGATGCTGCGCACCGCCCTGCTGTCGAGCGAACCCGCCCATGCCGAGGATATGGAACTGCACCGCCGCATTGCCGAGGCGACCGGCAACCCGGCCTTCCTGATCGCCTTCGACGCGCTCCATGCCGATGTCGACAAGGTGATGCGCGCCGGCGTCGACATCAGCCGATCGCGCCCGCCCGAAGTGATCGCGACGATGCTGCGCGAACATGAACAGATCGTCGCCGCCATCCGCGCCCAGGACGCCGAAGGCGCGGCGCTGGCGATGCGCTGGCATCTGTGGGAAGGGCGCCGCCGGCTGATGCCGTGAAGTGCGGCGTGTCCCGGCCATGCTGACGGCTCGGCGATCGGCTCCTCTCAGGCCGCTCCCGATTGTCGATCGCCAGCGCCTGGCATGGCCTCGTCAGGCGAGGCCGACTTCCTTGAGCGGGATGCCGGCATCGGCCAGTTGCGCAGGATCCAGATGCGCGCCCGACAGCACATGGGCGCGGCCCTGGACATAGTCCTTGACCGCATTGACGCAGTCGAGCGCGATCACCTTGCCGCCCTTCAGATAGACGACCGAGAAGCTGCGGGTGGCCGGATCGCCGCGCAGCACCGTCTGGTCGAAACCGGTCGAGAGGCCCACCGTCTGGAGCTTCAGATCATATTGGTTCGACCAGAACCAGGGCACGGCGTCATAGGCCTCTTCCTTGCCGAGGATGTGGGCGACCGCGGTCTTGGCCTGGTCATTGGCGTTCTGGACGGATTCGAGGCGCATTTGTGCGCCGCCGGCAAAGCGGTTGGCGTGGGCGGCGCAATCGCCCACGGCATAGATGTCGGGCAGCGAGGTGCGGCAATATTCGTCGACGTCGACGCCATTGCCGCCGGCCGCGCCGGCCGCGATCAGCGGGCCGGTTTCCGGCACGATGCCGATGCCCACGATCACCATGTCGGTCTCGATGCGTTCGCCATCCTGCATCAGCACGGCGGTTGCCCGGCCATCCTCGACCGCGATACAGTCCATCTTCGCGCCGGTGCGCAGGTCGACGCCATGGGCGCGATGCTCCGCCTCGTAGAAGCGCGAGAGATCCTCGCCCGCGACGCGGGCCAGCACCCGGTCGAGCGCTTCGAGCAGCACGACGGTCTTGCCGAACTTGGAGAGGACGGCGGCCGCCTCCAGCCCGATATAGCCGCCGCCGATGATGGTGACATGGTTCACGCTGTCGATCTTCGCCATCATCGCGTCGACATCGTCGCGGCGGCGCACGGCATGCACATTGGCAGCTTCGGCGCCGCTGCAGGTCAGCATCCTGGGGCTGCCGCCGGTACACCAGATCAGCTTGTCATAGCCGATTTCCTCGTCGCCGACGGTGACGAACTTGCCGACCGGATCGACGCTCTTGACCCGACGCCCCAGCAGCATGTCGATCTTGCGCTCGTCCCAGAAGGCGGCGGGGCGGATCAGGATACGGTCGAAGCTCTTGTCGCCGGCGAAATATTCCTTGGACAAAGGCGGGCGCTCATAGGGCGGATCCTTCTCGTCGCCGATCATGCCGACCGAGCCTTCGAAGCCGTGCTGCCGCAGCGAGATCGCCGCCTGCGCGCCGGCATGGCCGGCCCCCACGATCAGAACGTCATAATAGCTCATCCGCCCGCTCATCCTCTTTTATCCGGGGTTTTGCTTGGCGGCATTTGGCGGTGCTGGCAAGCGCCGATGTGGCGGGGCGGGCAAGCGATGCCCGCCAACCATCGTCGGGGCGCTACATGTCGATCAGGACATGGTCAGCACGCCTTCATAGGCACGGTCTTCCAGCGCCTTGCCGGCACCCATGGCGACACACATCAACGGCGTGTCGGCGATCCGCACCGGCAGGCCGGTGGCTTCCGACAGCGCCTCGTCCAGCCGGCGCAGCAGCGCGCCGCCGCCGGTCAGGGTGATGCCTTCGTCGATGATGTCGGACGAGAGTTCGGGCGCGGTCTGTTCCAGCGCGGTCATCACCGCCATCACGATCTGGCCGACCGGTTCGGACAGGGCGTCGCAGATTTCCGCTTCGCTGATGGTCATTTCGGCCGGGCGACCATTCACCAGGTCGCGGCCCTTGACGATGATCCGCTCGCCCTCGCCATCGGGCGGGGTGGCGCAGCCGATCGCGCATTTGACGCGCTCGGCGGTGGCTTCGCCGATCATCAGATTGTGGACGCGGCGGATGTGCGAGGCGATGGCGTCGTCCAGCTTGTCGCCGCCGACGCGGGCCGAATTGCTGTAGGCGATGCCGTTGAGCGACAGCACGGCCACTTCGGTCGTGCCGCCGCCGATATCGACCACCATCGCGCCGCGCGGTTCGGTGACGGGCAGGCCGGCGCCGATCGCCGCGGCCATCGGCTCCTCGATCAACTGCACCCGCGCCGCGCCGGCGTTGGAAGCCGCATCGCGCAGCGCCCGGCGCTCGACCATGGTGGAGCCGGTCGGCACGCAGATCACCACATCATAGCGGCGGCCGAAACGCCCGCCATCCTGCGCCTTCTCGACGAAATGCTTGATCATCTGCTCAGCCACGTCGATGTCGGCGATCACGCCGTCGCGCAGCGGGCGGATCGCCTGGATATTGGCCGGGGTCTTGCCCATCATCAGCTTGGCTTCATTGCCCACCACCTTGACCTTGCGGATGCCGCGGATGGTCTCGATCGCGATGACGGACGGTTCGTTGAGCACGATGCCGCGGTCGCGGGCGTGGATGACGGTATTCACGGTGCCAAGGTCGATCGCCATGTCGCAGGCGGTCGAGGAGAAGAAGCGGGGCATTTTCATGGGGAAGCGGCGATCTGCAAAGATTGTGAAACAATGGCTCCCTGTGCCGCCGCCGGGCGGCGATCAGAAGGGCGCTGCGCCAGTCCGTCCGTTTCCCGCGTCTGGCCGAGGGTGAAGGGACGGAAAAGCACGGTAAAGGGCGGTTCAGGCGGTCTTGCGGATCAGTCGGCGACCCAGCAGCACGCCGGCGATCCCGAGCAAGAACAGGGTCCAGCCCGGCGCTTCGGGCACCGGCGTGCCGCCCGAGCTGCTGCCGGTCGGCGGATCGATCGGCGGGGTATAGGTTCCGGTATAGGTGCCCAGATGCATCTCGCCATTCTGGGTCAGGTTGCCGAACACGGCCGATCCCTGAATATAGTTGGCGGTGGTCGCATCGGCCCAGGGCGCGAGCAGCGACCCGCCCCAGCTGTTGGTCAGGTCGAGCGACTGGGCGTCGCCGAAATTCCAGATCACATGTTCGCCCAGATTGGCGGTGCCGCCCAGGAAATTGTCGTTGAGGCTGACCGCGCTGCCGCTGACATTGACGATCGCGGTGTCGGCGCCGTTCAGGTTGAAGGCGATTTCGCCCACCTTGTCGAGATCGGCGGCGCTGATCGAGAAGACGGCCAGGCCGTTGGCGTCGGGGCTGGCGTTGAAGGTGGCGCGACTGCCGCTGATCACCATGTCGCTGTTGGCGGCCAGGCCCGACAGGTTGGTCGACAATTGCTTCATGCTGCCGGCCAGCACCGTGCCCTGCGTCGCCAGGCTGGATGCGAAGCCGGGGTCGGACGTGGCCAGGCCGGACTGGACGCTATTCTGGTTGATATTGGTGTTGCTGATGGTGCCGCCGACCTTCACCGTCTGGGCCGCGCCATTGAGGTTGAAGCCGCTTTCGACATTGCCGCCGACCAGCGCACCCGACCCGTTGTTCAAATTCTTGATGCCGCCGGTGACATTGCCGACCACGGTGAGGCCCGCCTGGCCCGTGGCGGACGTGGCAGGGGTGCTGATCTGGTAGCTGGAGGAGGTGCCGGTAAGGTCGCCGCCAACGAAGGTGCGGCCCTCCACTTCGGAAGAGGAACTGAGGTCGCCCAGCACGATCAGATTCCATTCGCGCAGCGCGTCGGTGCCGGTGACGGGCGAGGCATGAGCGGGGGCGGCAGCAAGCAGCGCCAGCGACGCCGAAATCATGAAACCGGTCTTTTTCATAATAGATAACGCCAAGTCTTCGCATGTCGTCACAATGGATTGCGTGACGCGTGGCGAAGTCCCCCCTTCCGCTCCCTGGATTGTCGGCCCCGACTCCGGCGCCAGGGCGTCAAGGACAGGGTGGGGGCGCCATAGTCCTGTCGGACCGGAGCGGCAATATTTTATTAACTATTGCGCGAAGATCGTGGCGGCTCGTCTTGGCGAGGGAAGACGCGGACTTTTCAGGCCAGGGTCAGGTAAAGTTCCGCCTCGATCAGCCATTCGCTGCCAAGCTGCCGCCATTTGGCGGTGTAGGCGCCAGCGGCGATGAGGATGCCGGACGATGCGGCGACGCCCTGCCACTGGCCATGTTCGAAGGCGATTGGTTCGACGGGCGAGACGAGGATCGTGTCGGGCGTGCGGGTGTAGATGCTGCGATCGGGTGCGGCAAATTCCCGCTTCCAGGCCATCAACTGTGCTTTGCGCCCGGCGATGATGCCGCTGTCGGTGCCGGTCACCATCACGACATCCTGTGCCAGGATTGGCCCGATGGCGGCTAGGTCGGCATCGGCAAGCGCCCGGTTGAAGCTGGCGCGGCGCAGGCGGATGGCAAGATCGGCGGTGGCGGTCATGGCGCTTCCCTTAGCAGGCGGTGCTGCCAACGCCATGCCCGAAGGCCAAAAAAAGAACGCCCGCAGCGGGCTGCGGGCGTTCCGTTCGCCAGACCGGGCCATGTCGAGGAGGGCATAGCCGGCCCGGCGGGGAGAGAGGTTGTTAGAGCTTGTAGCCCAGGGTCAGCACCCAGGAGCGGCCTTCGCCCGGATTGGCCCAGCCATTGTTGCGGATGCTGGTATAATATTTTTCGTTGGTGAAGTTCTGGACGTTGAGTTGCGCAGTCAGCTTCTCCGCGAACGTGTAGGACAGCATCGCCCGGTGAACGAGATAATCGTCCGCCTTGTACATGGTCGCGGCACTTGAATTGCTGAGATACCAGCTGCCCTGATAGGTCAGGCCATAGCCCAGCTGCAGCCCGAAGGGCAGGGTGTAGGTGGTGAACAGGCTGCCCGAATGCTTGGGCGTGTTGGTCAGCGGATTGCCGGCCTGCACGTCCACGACGCCCTGGTCCTTCTGATAGTCGGAGATGCTCTGGATCACCTTCGTATCGAGATAGGTGTAGTTGGCGAAGACGGTCCAGGCTTCGGTGATGTTGCCCGACGCGCCCAGGGTGACGCCGTTGACGCGGTTGCGGCCGTCATTGACCGGCAGCGTGCCGATCAGCGGATCATTGCTGGCGACGCGATAATTGGTGCGTTCGTTGCGGAACAGCGCGGCAGTCAGCTGCAGGCCGCCGTCGAACAGGTCGATCTTGCCGCCCACTTCGTAATTGACCGCCTGTTCGGGCTTGGCCTCGCAGGCATCGTTGCTGCCGCCCGAGCCGACGATCACCAGGCCGCAGCCCGATCGCACGCTGGTCGCGGTCGGCGTCTTGCTGTTGGCATAGGCGACGTAGAGGCTGGCATTGTCGGCCGGCTTGTAGACGAGGCCGACGCGGTAGGAGAAGAGATCGTCGGTCGCATTCTGCTGCGCGCCGGTGGTGTAGGCGCCGCCGGCGGCCGGCGTGGCGATCGTGTCGGAGCGGAAGCGGGCGCGGTTATGCTCCCAGCGGACGCCGCCATTCAGTTCGAGCCCATCGACGATCTTGGCCGCGGCAAAGGCATAGGTCGCGATGTTGAACAGGTCGCCCATCTGGTGCCCGGACCGGATCTTGTTGACCGGACCGGTATAGATGCCGTTCGGGTTGCTGATGCTGATCGGATCGAGCGTGGGGTTGGGCGTGGCGCCGTCCGCGTTGCGCAGGACGTTGCCATTGTCCAGCGTGTAATCTTCCTGCAGCATCGAGGTGCCGACGACCAGCGTATGGCCGCCCGGAATGTTGAAGGTCAGATCGAGCTGATTGTAGAGCGTCTGGTTGACCGAGTCCCGGAAGCCGCCACGCGGACCGCTGGGATAATACATGCCCGGCACCTGGCCGGCGGCGCAGGCCGCGCCGGTCGGCAGCGTGCCATTGGCCAGGCAATAGCTGCCCTGTGGCGGGTTGACGACCAGATTCTGCTCGACGCGCTGCCAGCGCGACAGGTTGCGGACCGACAGCAGGTCGCTGAAACGATGATCGAAGATCGCCGTCGCCTGGTCGATCGTCTGGTCCTGCTTGTCGAGATTCTTGTAGCCATAATAGCCGCTGTAGGGGACGCCGGGCAGCGGCCCGTCATAGATCGCATTCTTGTAATAGGGCACGCCGTAGAGCGGCGTATTCTCGTCTTCCTGATGGGTATAGAGCAGGGTCAGCGAGGTCGGTCCGTCCACGCCCAGCTTGACCGAGGGGGCCACGCCCCAGCGCTTGTAGCTGTCGAAGTCGCGCCGGGCGACGTCATTTTCATGATACATGGCGTTGAGGCGCACGGCGATTTGCTCGTTGACGCGGACATTGCTGTCGATGGTCGCGCGATAATAGTCGGAGGTGCCGATGCCGCCCTGCACCAGCGTTTCGCTGTCGGCCTTGGGGCGCTTGGTGACGAGGTTGATGTTGCCGCCGATCGCGCCCGAACCGCCATAGACGGAGTTGGCGCCGTTGGTGACCTCGATCTGCTCCAGGTTGAACGGGTCGGTGCGGCTATATTGGGCGCTGTCGCGCACGCCATCGATGCTGATGTCGGTGTTGGCGCTCTGGCCACGCAGGTTGATGCTGTCGCCATAGCCACCGCCGCCTTCGCCCGCGCCGAAGGTGATGCCCGGAACGGTGGACAGCACGTCGCGCAGGGTGAGGAGGTTCTGCTTCTGGATGGTCTGGTTGCCGATCACCGTGATGGTCTGCGGCGTGTCCAGCAGGGGGCGAACATATTTGGGCGATTCGGGCTTTTCCACCTTGATGGAATTGTCGTCGATCGCCGTGTCGGTGACCGTGACGCCGCCGAGCGCCTGGCCCTGGCCGCTATCCTGAGCCTGCGCGCCGGATGCGAAGGCCATTGCGCCGACACAGCTCAGTGCGAGGAAGGATGGAGTGTTTCCATATTTCGCCATTGTTTCGGAACCCCTTTTGATTGTTGCACGGGCTGCTATTGCGACCTATTCGCATTGTCAATGCTATTGCGAGTGGCTATCGATTTTTATGATCGATTTTTCCTGTGGCGATGGGGCAGGCAATCCAGACATGCCTGCTTTCCATGGGGCGGCGATCTGTCGATCGGACGCGATTGCGCGCCATTTTCAGGCCCGAGACGGCCCGGAGCTGGCGCCCCTGGCGATCCGCTCGGATTGGGTGCGCCGTCATCCAATTGAAATCGTTCGGTCATCAAACTGACTATCGATGGCGATAGGTCGCCGTGCCCATGGGCGATCATCCGCAAGAACAGACGCATATGCCATCGCGGCGGCTATGGACCGGCTGGGCCGGGCTGCTGGCACAGGTCGAGCGGATGACGCGGCGTTCCGACAGCGAGGACCTGTTGCACGATGCCTATGTCCGCATGGCGGCCCGGCCCGAACGGCCCGACAATGAGGAGGCCTTTCTGGTCCGCGCGGCGGTCAACCGGGCGCGGGACAGCTATCGGCGGGAAAAAGTGCGCGGGCCGGCAGGCGGCGAGGATGCGCTGGCGCTGCTGCGCGACGGCGCGCCGTTGCAGGACGAGGCGCTGATGGCCCAGGCGCGGCTGCGGCGCGTGTCGGAGGGGATCGACCAGTTGCCGCCGCGAACCCGCGAGGTGTTCCTGCTGCAGCGGATCGACAATCTCAAATATCGCGAGATTGCCGAACGGCTGGACATCAGCCAGAGCGCGGTCGAGAAGCATATGGCCAGGGCGATGAGCTTCCTTGGCGAATGGACGAAGGATTGGTGAGCCCCGACATGCCCGGTGAGCGCCCCATGGCCCGGACCGCCGCCGAGTGGATTGCAAGGCTGAATGCGGACGAACGGACGGTGGACGACGAACAGGCCTTTCGGGCCTGGATCGCCGCCGACCCTGCGCATGCGGCCGATTTCGAGCGGGCGACCGACATCTGGGCACTGGTGCCCGGCACCGACGCGGCGGTGCGTCCTGCGCCGGCGTCCGCACGCCCCCTGTCGCGCCGGCGGATGATGGCGGCCTGCGCCGGCACTTTGGTGGTGGGCGGCGGTGGCATGGCGATCATGCAGACGGCAATGGCGGGCACCCGCTATCGCACCGCCATCGGCGAGCAGCGCCGGCTGACCCTGCCGGAAGGATCGGCCCTGTTCCTGGATGCCGATACCGATGTCCGCGTGCTGACAAGCGCCAGCCGGCGGCGGCTGTGGCTGGAGCGCGGGCGCGTGGCGCTGACGGTGAAGCCGTCCGCCGTGCCCTTTGCGATCGATGCCGGCCGGGGGCGTTTCGTCGCCGGCAGCGGCCGGTTCGATGTACGGCGCGACAGCGATGACCGGCTGGCGATGACGGCGCTGGCGGGGCAGGCCGATGTCGCGATCGCCGGTGGGCAACGCAGCCTGTCGGCAGGGCAGCGCATCCGCACCGATGCCGCCGATGTCGTGCAGCTCGATCGGCCCGATGTCGAAACCACCCAGGCCTGGCTGAGCGGGCGGGCGGCCTTTCATGACGACCGGCTGGATGCGGTGGCGGCGGAGGCCAATCGCTACAGCCTGACCCGGTTGGTGATCGCCGATCCCGCCACCGCTGCGCTGCGGGTGAGCGGCATGTACCGGATGGGCGACAATGTCGCGCTGGGCCAGGCGCTGGCGCAATTGCTGTCCGTGCCCGTCCGCCAGGTTGACGACCGGGTTCTGCTGGGCGGCTGAAAAAAAATCGCCGACGGTGGGGTGGGGTAAAATCCCGCTGGCGCGTCGGGGAGGCGCGGCGCCTTCTGCCGCTGTCCACGGGGGATGATCGTGACCGTTTCTTCTTCGCGCACTTTGCGCCGCTCTCTGGTGCTGGGCGCCGCTCTTGCCGCCTTCTGCGCGGTTCCGGCCCAGGCGCAGCCGCGCCAGGCGACCGTCCAGATCGCCGCGCAGCCGCTGGGGACCGCGCTGGAGGCGCTGGCCCGCCAGACCGGCACCGACATATTGTTCGCGCCGCAACTGGTGGCCGGGATGAGCGGCCCGTCGCTGAGCGGCCGGATGGACGCGATGGCGGCGGTCGAGCGGTTGATCCAGGGCAAGCCGCTGGCGGTGCGGCGGCAGGGCAATGGCGCGCTGCTGATCGTGGCGGCGGCGGCTGAGCCGCAGGAGACGGTGGCCAGCGGCGGCGTCGAGGTCGCGCCCGACATCATCGTCACCGGCTATGCCGCCAGCCTGTCCGGCGCGCTGGCCGAAAAGCGCAAGGCGACCAATGTCGTCGACGTGGTGAAGGCCGAGGATATCGGCAAATTCCCCGCCCAGAACATCGCCGAAGCGCTGCAGCGCGTGCCGGGCGTGTCGATCGTGCGCGATCGCGGCGAAGGCGTGTTCGTCCGCATCCGTGGCCTGGGCGCCAATTTCCAGGTCGTTACGCTCAATGGCCGGTCGGCCGCGGTGAACGAGAATGTGCGCGACAGCGGCCAGAGCGGGCGCCAGTTCCGCTTCGACACGCTGCCGTCCGAACTCATGTCGGCGGTCGAAGTCATCAAGAGCCCACGCGCGGACCTGGCCGAAGGCGGCATCGGCGGCATCGTGAACCTGCAGACCTTCCGCCCGATCGACCTCAAGAAGCCGGTGCTGGCTTTGTCCGCCACTGCCAGTTCGCCGCGCCTGGCCGACACGGTCGATCCGCGCCTGTCGGGCATGGCCAGCTGGGTCAATGAAGAGGGCACGTTCGGCGCGCTGATCGCGGCGGTCTATGACGAGCGCACCACGCGGCAGGACCGTGTCACCGGCGTCGGCTGGGCCGACGGGCGGATCGATGCGGATGGCGACGGCGCGCTGGACAGCGACACCATATTGGTGCCGACCAGCACGCGCCCGACGCTGGAGCGCGAGAACCGCAACCGCATCGGCCTCAATGGCGCGATCCAGTGGAAGCCCGACGACCGGTTCGAACTGAACGTCGATGGCCTGTGGAGCCGGCTCAACATCGATTATGACGAGCTGACCTATTCGACCGATTTTTCCGCAACCACGCCGGGCGCGATCGTGCCGGGCACGGCGGTGATCGAAAATGGCGTGCTGACCGCCGCGACAGTCACTACGTCGACCCAGATCGGGCGCGAGACGTCGCGGCTGGAATATGAGAATTGGCTGATCGGCGCGAATGCCAAATGGTCCGCCAATGGCTGGACGCTGGCCGCCGACGCGAGCCTGGGCCGGGCCTATTCCAATACGCCCACGCCCATCTATCGCACCCGCCTGCTCGGCAGCGTCGGCCAGGTCGCGTTCGATTATGGCAAGGTGGGCGAGCGCTTGCCGAACCTGGAGTTCCTGACCGCCGACCTGACGCAATCGACCACCTTGCCCGGCCGCCGGATCGAATATCGCGTCAATGACTCGCTCGATCGCCAGCGGGCCGCGACCTTCGAAGTGACGCGCGAGCTGAGCGGCGTGGTGCAGGCGCTGCGCTTCGGCGCCAAATATGAAAAGCGCGACCGCACCTATAATCGCCGCGACATCAACTTCACCAGCGGCATCGCCGGCCAGCGCTTCGACGACAGCTATTTCGAGGCCTTCCCGGTCAACGATTTCCTGAGCGGCGTGGGCGGCAATCTGCCCACCAGCTGGGTCATGCCCGATCCCGACCGTTTCTGGGACGCGGCGACCGGCAAGGAGGCACTGCTCGACGCGCCACTGACCCGTGGCGACCGGCGCAACAGCTATGCCATCGATGAACGGATCATCGGCGGCTATGGCATGGCGGAGTTCAGCCTGCCGCTGGGCGGCATGACCATCCGGGGCGATGCAGGCCTGCGCTATGCCCATACCCGGCAGACATCGTCGGGCTATGCCGACAATGGCAGCGCGGCACTGCCGGTCAGCTATGAGCGCAATTACGGGAATTTTCTTCCCTCGCTCAACCTGGTCGCGGAGTTCACGTCGAACCTGCAGATGCATCTGGCCGCGTCCAAGGTCATCACCCGGCCGTCGCTGGCCGACCTGGCGCCGCGCCTGACGATCAATTCCAACCCGACGGTGCTGACGGCGGTGGGCGGCAATCCTGAACTGCGGCCGTTCGAGGCCTGGCAATATGACGGCACGGTCGAATGGTATTTCGCGCCGGGCAGCGCGCTGATCGGGGGCGCCTTCTACAAGGACATCACCAGCTTCGTCTTCCAGCAGACCCGTAATTTCGACCTGGATGGCCAGATCTATCGCCTGACCGCGCCGCAAAATGGCGGCAATGCCTATGTCGCGGGGATCGAGATCGCCTATCAGCAACTGTTCAAGATGCTGCCGGCGCCGTTCGATGGCCTGGGCTTTCAGGCCAATTACACCCATACCAAGAGCAAGGGCACCTATGCCCTGTCCGACGGCACCACGTTCCGCGACGACCTGACCGACGTGGCCGGCGACAGCTTCAACCTGACCGCCTTCTACGAAAAGGGACCGGTCGGCGCACGGGCCAGCTATAGCTGGCGCGGCAAGGTGCTGCGCGATGTCGGCGGCGCGGGGCTGGCCGCCAATAACGACGCGGCGTTCGGCAGTCTGGACTTCGATATTTCCTACAAGGTCACGCCCAATGTCACATTCGTGGTGCAGGGCATCAACGTGGCCGGCGGCGTCCAGTGGCAATATGTCCGGGACGATCGCTTCGCGGGCTACACCGATTATGGCACCACGCTGATGGCCGGCGTGCGGGCCCGTTTCTGAACGGAAGGACGGCAATGACGATGCGATCGATCGGGATCATGCTGGCGGCGGGCGCAATGCTCGCCGCCGCTCCGGCGCAGGCCCGCAATGATGACGGCGCCACGCCGCAGCGGGCCCGCAACATCATCCTGTTCCTGGGCGACGCCGGCGGCGTGCCGACGCTGAACGCCGCGGGCATCATGGCGCATGACCGGCCGCAGTCGCTGTTCATCCAGTCCATGCCCCATGTCGGCCTGTCCGACACGTCGGCGCTCGACAATTGGGTGACGGATTCGGCGGCGGGCATGAGCGCGATCATGACCGGGCACAAGACCAACAGCGGCATGATCTCCGCGTTGCCGGCGGCCGATGGCGCGATCACCCCGGTCAAGAGCTTCCTGGAATATGCCGAGCAGCGCGGGCTTTCGACTGGCGTCGTCACCAACATGCCGATCTGGGACGCGACCCCGGCCGCCTGCTTTGCCCATGTCGCCACGCGCAAGGACAAGGACCAGATCTTCCGCCAGATGCTGGCGCCCCGCTTCGGCAATGGCGTCGACATCCTGATCGGCAAGGGGCAGGCCGATGCGGTCGCGTCCTTCGCCAAGGACGGCACCACGCCGCAAGCGGCCTTCACCAAGGCGGGTTATCGGTTCGGGGACGATCCGGCACTGGTCGGGGGCAGCGGCCGGGCGGCCGTGCTGCGCGATGCCGACTATGCGCCGATCCCGGCGGTCGAGGCGACGATCGGCCAGCTTGCGCGCAATCCCAAGGGCTATTTCCTGATGGTCGAATGGGACATGCACACCGACAAGCCGGAAAATGGCCTGAAGCATGTGATCGAGATGGACGAGATGATCCGCCGGGTGAGCGCGATCGCGGGCAAGGATACGCTGATCCTGTTCACCGCCGACCATAGTTTCGGCCTGCGCATGACCAGCGGCAAGCGGAACGCGCCGATGGCGCAGCAATATGCAGCCGCCGCCAAGCCGGGGGCAACGGTCGCCAGCAATACGGTCATCGGGGTGGAGGACAGCCACACTGGCGAGGAAGTGATCGCCGCCGCCGCCGGACCGGGCGCCGATCAGGTCCATGGCTTCTTCGCCAACACCCGCCTGTTCGACGTGATGCTGAAGGCGATGGGCTGGACGAAGGAGGATTGAGCCGGCTGGGGCGGGTCAGCCTTCCTCCCGCCCCAGCCGGACATGCACCTTGGTCTCGCGATTGGGGCCGCGCAGGGCGTCGAACATCGCCGGCAGCTCCGGCAGGCCGATCTCGCTGCTGATCAGCATTTTCGGGTCGGCATGGCCCTTGTCCATTTCGCGCGCGACATGTTCGAAATCCGACAAGGTGTAGCCGACCGGGAAGCGCATCGTGACGGCCTTGCGCGCGGCGATGGCCGGGACGATGGCGTCGGGCGCGGTGCAGAAGCCGAGCGAGATCACCTGGCCGAACTGGCCGACATGGCGGATCGCCCGGCCCAGAAAGTCGGGCAGGCCGACGCATTCGATGACGATGTCGGGCGCGCCGCCCAGATGGTCGGCGACATGCTGTTCCTCGCCCTCGCCAAAGGGCACGAACGCATCGGCGCCCATGGCGAGCGCCATGTCTGCGCGATGGCGCGAGCGGGAGGCGGCAGCGATGCGGGCCGCGCCCATGCGCCGCGCCCACCAGATCGCGCAGAGCGCCACCGATCCTCCGCCCAGGATCAGCACCCGGCTGCTTGGCCCGATATCCGATTGGCGAAGGCCGTAGCGGGCGACGGCGAGCGGCTCGATCAGCGCGCCGTCGGCGAGCGACAGGGTGGCGGGGAGGCGGATCGCCACGGCCGCCGGCACGCGCATATAGTCGGCAAAGCCGCCCATCACGCCGGGCGCGTTGGAGCACAGGACCAGATTGCCCCGCGCGCAGGCCGCGCAATGGCCGCAGCCGGTGGAGGGCAGGGCGGTGAGGCGGTCGCCGACCCGCCAGCCCGCGACATTCTTCCCGAGCGCGATGACTTCGCCGGCATATTCATGGCCCGGCACGGTGCCGGCCGGGAACTGGAAGGCATGACCCTCCGTCATGTGCAGGTCGGTGCCGCATATGCCGCAGCGATGCACCCGGATCAGCACTTCGTCCGGGCCGGGCACGGGATCGGGCAATTGTCCGACGACCATGGGCTGGCCGGCGCCCGGATAGATGGCGGCCTTCATCGTCTGCCTCCGGCCAGATCGAAGCGATCGACATAGGCGCCGAAACGGGCGCGGATCGCCGCCTCGCTCATGCCGAAATCGGCAATGTCATAGCGGTGGGCGCCATGCTGCCGTTCGGGATCGTCGGCGATGCGCGACGCCATGGCGGCCCGGACATCGTCGCCCAGATCCAGCCCGGCGAAGCGATAGATGCGTTCGATCACCGCCATCGGCGCGCGGTGCAGGTCGGACTGGACGACGTGCAATATCTGCTGCTCATGCGCCTGTTCCACCATCTGCGCCTTCTGCACGGCGGTCGCCCATTTCTCGGTCTCGCGCGCCAGCATCATCTGTGCCCGCAGGTCGGCCGGCCCTTCGTCCATCAGCGGATGGCTCTTCATCAGCAGCGAGCAGAGCGAGGGCACGGCCCTGGCCGGATCGCGATGGGTGATGATGACCGAGGCGTCCGGGAAGACCGCGAACAGCAGGTCGAGATTGGCGATATGGCCGGGGTTCCTGAGCAGCCAGCGCTTGTTCGGTTCGCGGCAGCCGACCAACTGCACGACGCGAGCATAATGGTCATAGGCGGCGCGTTCGCTCTGCGCCTGCCACCAGGCATCATAGCCCGCCGCATACCAGCCGCTGTTCCAGAAATTGGAGACGAAACCCTGGCGCAGGATGAAGAGGCATTCGTCCACTTCGGCCGCCGCCATGGCATGGGCGGTGACGACATCGGGCACGGCGGCATAGCGGGAGGCCAGTTGCGCCGCGACGTCGCGGAACAGCGGATGGCTTTCCCAGCTGTCGCGGGGCGGGCGCGGCTGGGGCGCGGCATTGAGCCAGGTTTCGAACCCCTGAAACTGGGGATCGACCGCCATCAGCTTGTGCAGCGCGGTGGTGCCGGTGCGCGGGATGCCGGTGATGACGATCGGGCGCAGCACCGCTTGCGCATCGAAGCCGGGATTGTCCTTCATCGACCCGATGGCATGGGCGCGGGCCGCCAGCGCGGCGACGATGCTGCCCCAGGCGATGCGGCGCCCCCGTTCGGTAAAGCGCGGGTCGCGGTCCATCGACAGCAGCAGGACGCGCAGCCCTTCGCGATAGCTGGCCTCGCCGAAATCGTCGCTGCCGGCCTGCGCGATGGCGAGGTCATGGGCCTGGTCGGCCGCATCGCGAAAGCGCGGCGGCGGCGCGAAGCGCTCGTTCATGACTACCACCGGCGCCGCCTCTGGCAGGCGCGGACTCGCTGGCGCAGTTCCTTGGCCCGTTCCTCGGCGGTGACGACCGGGGTGTCGGCCGGCAGATGGTCGCGCAGTTCGTGCAGCTTCACCCGCTTGATGACCGGCGTCGGCGCGCTGTCGCAATCGAACCAGCGGCCATAGATGCCGCCCTCGCTATAGCCCGCCGGATCAAGCCAGTTGGGCACGCCCGGATCTTCGAGCGCGATCACGGCACGGAACCGCCCGTCGCTGCTGATCCGGGCGCTGTGGCCGTTCAGGCTGGAGAGGCGATAGACATATTCGAGCGCGCTGAAGAGCGGGTCGTTGAGCTGGATATTCCAATAGGGGCGATGGGCCGGCAGATCGGTCTCGATGATCAGCGCCTCGTCCGCGTCGAACTGGAAGACGGCGGGCCAATAGACCTGCTTGGCGAGCGCGCCCTTCATCCGCGTGGGTTCGAACCGGTTGAAGCCGACCCGGTCCTTCACGCCATTTTGCAGCCGGTAATAGCTGCGCGTCTTGCGCGCCGGGAATTTCGCCATCTCGACGATGCGCGCGTCGATCTCGTCCGGCGTCAGGCGCGGCTTGGGACCGACCGGATCGAGGCATTCGATTGCAATCACCGGATCGACTTCATTGGCCCAGTCATAGCTGCGGAAACGGACCATCATGCCGGTCGCTTCGGGATCGATCGGCGCCCAGTTGCCGGTCCAGCCGTCGGGGCGCCGGGCGCTGAAGATCAGTTCGAAATTGCCGGCCGCGTCGATATCGATATCGGCATCGTCAATCTCGTTATGGCCGCCGATCTGGCTGATGTCGTCGACCATGCCGGACATGAAGCGCTGGGTGGTGAAGGACAAGATCCTGCAGGTGCCCCGGCTGCCGCTGACCCGATATTGGCGATCACCCCGGATCGGGCTGTAGAGATAGATGTCGTCCGGATTGGGCTGCAGGGTGAAGACCGGGTTCCACAGCGGCGCCCAGTCGGGATGATCGGCATCGGCGTGGAAATAGGCGAAATAGCTGTAGGACAGGCTCATCATCGCCTGGCGCCGGACATCGGCCTGATAGGCGGGATCGTCGGGCCGCCAGCAATTGGCGAGTTCCGCCATCGCGCCTTCCAGATCGGCCAGATAGGGCAGGATATCAGCAGCGGGCATGTGGCCCCGCTTTCCGCCGGTTCGCCGGGCTGGATGCCCGTGCCGGCCATGCGCGCACTGTCGTCATTCGCCTCTCCCACGACCCACTGAGCGGGTTCGATTTAAAGATAGTATATACTATCTAGTGAAATGGCAAGCAGGCAAAAACAAGGCACCCGATCGGGGATCGGGCGCCTTGAGACAAGGGAAGAGACTGCGTGACCGGGGGGCTATTTGGCCGAGCGATATTCCAGCGCCGGTCCCTTGTCGCCCAGCAGCGAACGATAGACGAAATCCTTGCCGCGACGGCGATCCAGTTCGGCCTTGGCCTCCGCCAGCGTGTCCGGGCTCTGGAACAGTTGCGCGGCGGTCAGCGCCATTGCCTTGGCAGCGACGACCGCGCCCTTGGTGCCGACGCTGGTGCCGCTGGCGGCGACCGCCTGCCAGCTGTGCGGCGGGGTACCCGGCGCCCAGGTCGCCGCGACCATGCCGACCGTCGGCGTCGTGTAGCTGACATCGCCGACATCGGTGGAGGCCGGCGTCAGGCCGCCACTGCTATAGGCTTCGACGCTGCCGTCGCCCATGCGCGTGCCCTTGGGGAAACTCGACTGGATCTGGGTGATGAAGGCCTGTTCCTGCGCATTGTAGCTGGGCAGGGTCACCTGTTTCAGATTGTCGTACATGACATGGCCCAGCGTATCGTTGGGCAGCAGGTCGAAGGTGCCGCCGACCTGGTTGAACTCGACCGTGGTGCCGGTGCCCATGGCCGCGCCCTCGGCCGCCTTCTTCACCCGGTCCATGATGTCGGCGACCACCTGCTGATTGGGGTGGCGGACATAATAATAGACTTCGGCCGTGTCGGGCACGACATTGGGCGCCTTGCCGCCATCGGTGATGACATAATGGATGCGGGTTTCCTGCGGCACATGTTCGCGCATCATGTTGACCATCGCGTCCATCGCCTCGACCCCGTCGAGCGCGGAGCGGCCGCGTTCGGGCGCGGCGGCGGCATGGGCAGCGGTGCCGTGGAAGCGGAACTTGCCGCTGATATTGGCGAGCGCGGTATTCTGCGACGCGCTGTTGCTGTCGGCGGCATGCCAGTGGATCATCGCCGACACGTCCTTGGTGAGGCCCGCGCGGACGATGAAGACCTTACCCGATCCGCCTTCCTCCGCCGGGGTGCCATAGAGGCGCAGTTCGCCCTTGATCTTGTGCGCGACCATCCAGTCCTTGGTGGCGATGGCGGCCGCGACCGAGGCGGCGCCGAACAGATTATGGCCGCAGCCATGGCCGGCAATACCCTCGATCGGCTTGCGCACCGGCTCGGCCGCCTGCGGCAGGCCGGGCAGCGCGTCATATTCGGCGAGCAGGCCGATGACCGGGCCGTCGCCGGTCTTGAAGCGGGCGATGAAGGCGGTCGGCATGCCGGCGATCCCGGCCTCGACCGTGAAGCCGGCGGCCTTCAACTGCTGTTGCAACAGGGCCGAACTCTTGGTCTCCTGAAAGCCGATTTCGGCATAGTTCCAGATCTGCAGGGCGTTCTTGGCCAGCGTATCCGCGCCGCGATCGACATCCGCCATGATCGCCATCCGGTCACCATCGGCCAGCGGCCCGGCCATGGCGGGCGCCGATGCGCCGAGCGCGAGGAGGGCAAGGAAGGAGCGGGCGAAGCGTGACATGGATGGATCCCCTGGCTGCATGAAGCGGGGTGGTCCGCACCATCCCCCACTGGTGAAACGGCTTATCGATCAGGGCGATGGATACCACCATCACAAAAGTGAAATTTTTGATGGGGGAAATTTTCGGGCCTGCGTCTCCGACAATGAGAGGGTTTCCGGCCACGCAGCCGGACGAGGGGACAACCTCAAAAGATCAGAGCCCATCCGAAGGGATCGGATGGCGGGAGCCAGGGGAAGACATATGGGTGTGTATCGGAACAAGGGAGCCTGCGCGGCGAGCCTGATCGCCATGGGATGGGCCATGACCGCAGGCAGCGCATTGGCGCAGGACGCCGCCCCGGCGGCGGATGCGGCGGACGGCATCGTCGTCGTCGGCTCGCAGATCAAGGGCGCGAAGATCAACGAGGCGCTGCCGGTCACGGTCGTATCGACCGACGAGATCAAGAGCGCGGCGGCCGTGTCGGGCGACGAACTGTTCCGTTCGATCCCGCAATTTGGCGACGTCCAGTTCAACAGCCAATATCTGCCCGGCAGCTCCAACGGCGCGCGCGGCGACGTCGGCTCGCTCGACCTGCGCAGCCTGGGCATCGGCAACACGCTGGTGCTGCTGAACGGCCGCCGTGTCGTCGCCCACCCGACCAGCCAGGCGAACGACCAGCTGGTGCCGGTGCTGAGCTATAACACCAATGCCATCCCGGTGAACGGGCTTGAGCGGCTGGAAGTGCTGCGCGACGGCGCGGCCGCCATTTACGGCGCGGACGCGGTGGCGGGCGTGGTCAACACCGTGCTCAAGACCGACTATCAGGGCGCCGAGCTGTCGCTGCAATATGGCGGCGCGGAAGGCACCGGCCTGCGCGAGTTCAACGCCAATGGCGTGATCGGCACCAACTTCGCCGAAAATCGCGGCAACATCACCCTGTTCGGCAGCTATGACCATGGCACCGGCCTGGATTCGACCGAGCAATATTATACCGAGTCCTCCGACCGCCGTGGCCTGTTCGAAGGCACCGCGTTCGAAGGCTCGACCTCGCTCGACGGCCGGTCGACCACCACGCCCTTCGCCAATCTGCGCACCTATGGCAATGTGCCCGTCACCATCAACGGCACGTCCCTGACCAATGCATCGGGCCAGTTCCACCTGCAGCCGACGAGCAGCACCGGCTGTGTCGCGGCGATCGGCAATGATCGCTGCATCCAGAATGGGGCGATGGCGACGGCGGGCGCGGACCGCGACCTGCGTTATGACTCGCTGGCGCAGGGCACGTCCATCATGCCGCGCCTCAACCGCCTCAACCTGTTCATGACCGGCCATTATGACATCAGCGACGATGTCACCTTCTTCGCCGAAGCCGGCTTCTATCGCAGCAAGACCAAGGCGCAGCAGAGCCCGGTCGCGACGCTCAGCTCGATCCCCATCTATGTGCCGGCGAGCAATTACTGGAATCCGCTGGGTCAGGCCGTGTTCGCCAACGGCACCGTCAATCCCAACCGCCTGGCCGGCACCAATGCCCCGGCCGAGGGTCTGCCGCTCACCATCAACAATTATCTGTTCGAGGACTTCGGTCCGATGAACGTCACCGTGACCAACCAGCAATATCGCCTGCTGGCCGGTCTGCGCGGCGAGTTCAATGGCTTCAACTGGGAAAGCGCGATCAGCTATTCCGAAGCCTGGGCCCGCGACGTCAGCGACAATATCAGCCGCACCAAGCTGCAGGAATATCTGTCGCTCTCGACCCCGGATGCCTATAATATCTTCGGCACGTCGGTGAACAGCCAGTCGACCATCGACGCGATGCGCGAGGAACTGGTTCGCTATACCAAGTCGACCCTGGCGACCTATGACTTCCGCCTCTCCAAGAGCGACCTGTTCACTCTGCCGGGTGGCAATGTCGGCTTTGCCGCCGGTATCGAGGCGCGGCGCGAGACCCAGCTCGACGATCGCGATCCGCGCATCGACGGCACCATCACCTATACCGATCCGCTGACTGGCGCGGTTGCAGGCGACTTCGTCAACTCCGCGCTCAACAACGACACCAGCGGCCATCGCGAAGTGTTCGGCGCCTATGCGGAATTTGCCGTGCCGCTGGTTTCGCCGGAAATGGACATCCCGCTGGTGCGCAGCCTGGATCTTCAGCTGGCCGGCCGTTACGAACATTATAGCGATTTCGGCGATGTCGCCGTGCCGAAGATCGCCGGTGCCTGGGAAGTGGTGCGCGGCATCCGCTTCCGTGGTTCCTGGGCCAAGTCGTTCCGCGCCCCGAACCTGGAGCAGACCAACGCGACGGTCGTGACGCGCGCGAACAGCCGCACCGACTATATCATGTGCGAGGCGGACGTCCGCGCCGGCCGCATCACCGACTTCTCGCAATGTTCGCGGGCGCAGACCACCTCGGCCCGGCGTTCGGGTAATCCGGATCTCGATCCCGAACGGGCAAAGACCCTGTCCTTCGGCGTCGTGCTGGAGCCGCCGCTGCCCGACGGCATGGGCCATCTGACCTTCACCACCGACTGGTGGCGGGTGCGCCAGACCGGCCTGGTCGGCATTTTCGGCGAAGGCAATGCGCTGATCCTCGACTATCTGCTGCGCAAGCAGGGTTCGAGCAATCCGAACGTGATCCGCGCCGCGGCCACCGCCTCGGATATCGAAGCCTTTGCCGGCACCGGCCTGACCCCGGCGGGCGAGGTTCTCTACGTCCTCGATCAATATACCAATTTGCAGCCGCAGACGGTGAAGGGCCTGGACTTCAACCTGACCTATCGCACGCCTGAAACCAGCGTCGGCAGCTTCAACTTCGCGGTCAATGCGTCGCACTTCCTGAAATATTATCAGGAACCCTCGCCGGGCATCGCCGAACTGCTGGCGGCGCAGGACGCGGGCGACATCGACGCCGCCGTCAACATCTCGGGCGGTCGCAGCCTGTTGCAGCTCGACCGCAAGCCCAAGTGGCGCGGTTCGGCCTCGCTCACCTGGTCGCTCAATAATGTGACGGTCGGCGCCTTCGCCCAATATACCGGCAAGGTCTATGACACCGGCCTGATCGACGCCGACGGCGATTACTGGACGGTCAAGGCGACCACCACGGCGAACCTCTATGGCCAGTATCGCTTCACCGAGGGATCGCTGAGCGGCACCAGCATGCGCATCGGCGTGCGCAACCTGTTCGACAAGGCGCCGCCGCTGTCGTCCAGTGGCTATCAGGGCCAGCTTTATTCGCCGCTGCGTCGCTATTGGTACTTGAACGTCAGCCACAAATTCTGATGCCTCCTGGGGCACCGGCCATCCGGCCGGTGCCCATTTTTTGCTTTCGGGACATGTTATTGATGAAATCGCTGCGCGCGCTGCCGCTTGTCGCCCTGATGATCCTGAGCGTGCCGGCCGGCACTGCGCTGGCCCAGCCCGCGCCGGCGGCAAGTCCGGCCCCGGCCAGCCTGTTCACGCTGGCGGGCGGGCAGAAGATCGTCCTGCCCAAAGCGGGGGCCAATGGCGTCATCGCCCGCTATCTCTATACCCCCTCGATCGCCGGGGGGCTGGGCGCCGCCGAGATCGGCCTGGATCGCGCGCGGCTCGGTGAGACGCAGGTGCTGCTGTTCCGCAAGGTCGGCAACAAGGTGCTGGCCGAGTTCGAGAATTACCGCTTCCGTGCGCTCAATGGCGACGCCGGCGAGGAACAGGCGGTCGCGCGCTCCTTCTCCAATTCGCCGATCTGGTCGGGCGATATTGTCAGCGAAGATGACAAGGGCATCATGGTCGACCTGTCCGGCCTGCTGATGCGCGATGCCTTTGACGTTGCCGGGCGGCTGAAGGCGACCAAGGCCGGCAATTTCAAGATTGCGCCGGCGCTGTCCTATGTCGATCCGGCGCAGAGCCTGGCCTTCCCGGACAATGTCGAGTTCGAGGCGGCGCTGACCTTCACCAGCGACGAGCCGGGACGCAGCATCGAGCGGGTGCTGCCCGATGCGCGCGGGCTGACGGTGAGGGTGCATCACAGCTTCATCCGCCTGCCCGACGCCAATTTCCACACCCGCGCCCATGACCCGCGCACCGGCACGTCGGTGCAGGTCATCCGCAACAATTATGCCGCCGCGCTGGACGAGCCGATCGTCACCCGGCTGGTGCGCCGGTTCCGGCTGGAAAAGACCGATCCCAATGCCGAGCGTTCGGCGGTCAAGAAGCCGATCATCTTCTATGTCGACCGCGCCGCGCCGCAGGCGATCCGCGATGCGCTGAAGGAAGGCGCTCAATGGTGGGCGCAGGCGTTCGATGCCGCCGGCTTCGTCGACGCCTTCCGGGTCGAGGAATTGCCGGTCGGCGCCAACCCGATGGACGCGCGCTACAATGTCATCGCCTGGGTCCATCGCGAGACGCGCGGCTGGTCGACCGGCACCACCATCGTCGATCCGCGCAGCGGCGAGATCGTGCGCGGCGTGGTGCAGCTGGGATCGCTGCGTGCCTGGCAGGACAAGCTGATCTTCGAGGGGCTGGCCGGCGCGGCGAAGGAGGGCACCGGCGCCAGCGACGACCCGATCATGCTGGTCAAGGCGCGGCTGCGCCAGCTCGCCGTGCATGAGGTCGGCCATGCGCTGGGCCTGTCGCACAATTTTGCCGGTTCGACCTTCGAGAACCGGGCGTCGGTGATGGACTATCCCGCGCCGCGCATCGCCGTGCGGGACGGTGCGCTGGACTTTTCCGACGCCTATGCCACCGGCGTTGGCGCCTGGGACAAGTTCGCGATCGACTGGCTCTATCGCCAGTTCCCGGCCGGCACCGACGAGAAGGGCACGCTGGACGTCATGACCCGCGCGGTCCAGGCCAAGGGCTATCGCTTTGTCGCCGATGGTGACACACGCGGCGATGGCGATGCCCAGCCCTGGGGCAATATGTGGGATGACGGCACGGATGCCGCCGCGCAGCTCACCCATATCATGGACGTGCGCCGGATCGCGCTCGACCGCTTCGGGCTCGACAATCTGCCGGCCGGGGCGGCCGCCGCCGACCTGCGCCGGATGATCGTGCCGATCTACCTGTTCCATCGTTATCAGGTAACGGCCGCGTCGAAGCTGATCGGCGGGGTGGATTACAGCTATGCGGTGAAGGGCGATGGCCATGAGCAGGCGCTGCCGGTCGACGCCGCGCAGCAGCGGGCGGCATTGCGCGCCCTGCTCGCGACGCTCGACCCCGTCGCGCTCGATCTGCCCGATCGCCTGTCACCTTTGCTGTCATCGATCCAGTCGGGCATGAGCGACCGCCAGACCGACATCGAACTGCTGCCCGGACGCACCGCCGCCGCCTTCGACTGGGCGCGCGCGGCCGAAGTGGCGGCCGACGGCAGCTTCATCGCGATGCTGGCGCCCGAGCGGCTCAACCGGCTGGTGGCGCAGCATGCCGCCGATGCCGGCCAATTGTCGCTCGACGAATATCTGGGCGCGATCGACGATCGGGTGATGGCCGCCGGGGCAACGGGCCGGCAGGCGGAAATCGCGCGGCAGGTCCGGGCCCGCTATGTCCTGCGCCTCATCAGCCTGGCCGACGACAAGCAATTGTCGTCGACCGCGATCGCCATCGTGCGGGCGCATATGGAGAGCCTGGCCGGGCGCCTTGGCAAGCGCGGCGCCGCCGCCGACGCCGCGCATAACCGCTATCTCGCCGTCCTGCTGACCGCCTCGCCCGAAGAGCGCGCCAAGCTGGCCGAGCCGATCGCACCGCCGCCGCCGATCCCGCCGGGCGCGCCGATCGGCAGTGATGCCGAATGCTGGTTCTGCATGCCGGCGGTGCCGGCGAGCGAAGAATAATCATTGCCTTTGAGGGGGACGTCCCATGCGTAAATCTGTTGTCACTGCTCTGCTGGCCTCGGCCATCGCCCTGCCGATCGCGCTGCATTCCGCCGCCTCCGTTTCGGCCCCGGCCGATGGCGGCACGGTCGCCATCGTCGGCGCGACCATTTTCGACGGCACCGGCGCGGCGCCCGCGCCCGGCACCGTGCTGATCCAGGATGGCCGCATCACCGCCGTCGGCGCCGATGTGAAGGTGCCGCGCGGCGCCAGGGTCATCAATGCCAAGGGCAAGGCGCTGCTGCCCGGCTTCTTCGACGTCCATACCCACTGGACCGCCGGCGGCAGCCCCAGCACCTTCCCGCAGATCGCCAATGCCTACGTCGCGGCCGGCGTGACGACGGTGAATGATTTCAACGAAGCGCCCGAGGCGTTCGCGCCGCTGCGCGCCTGGCTGGGCCAGATGAACGCGCCCCATGTCCGCTTTGCCGCGCGGATCAGCACGCCCGGCGGCCATGGCGCCGACTGGGCCGATCAGGCGACCACCATCTGGGTCAACACGCCCGGCGCCGGCAAGGCCGCGATCGAGAGCCTGGTGCCCTATCAGCCCGATCTGGTGAAAATCTTCTCCGACGGCTGGCGCTATGGCGTGTCGCCCGACAATACCAGCATGGACGAATGGACGCTCAAGGCCACGGTCGAAGCGGCGCATGTCCAGAACTGGCCGGTGCTGACCCACACCGTCACCGTCGATCGCGGCCTGGTCGCGGCGCGGGCGGGCGTGGATTCGCTCGCCCATGGCCTGCAGGACCGGCCGATCACCGCCGAGGAAGTCGCCGCGATCAAGCAGAGCGGCATGGCTATGGCCCCAACGCTGGCGGTCTATGATCCCTATAAGCGTGGCGATGTGAAGGCCGACGATCCGCGCCTGAAGCAGACCTTCCGCAAGTTCGGCTTTGCGCTGGGCAATGTGAAGGCGCTGTTCGATGCCGGCGTGCCGATCGCGCTGGGCACGGATGCGGGCATGCCGGGCACGCCGCATGGTCCGTCCACCCTGCACGAAATGGAATTGCTGGTGCAGGCCGGCCTGACGCCGAGCCAGGCGCTGGTCGCCGGCACCCAGACCAGCGCGAAGATCATGCGCATCGATGCCGATCGCGGCACCATCGCGGTCGGCAAGCGCGCCGACATCGTGCTGATCGACGGCACCCCCTGGACCAACATCAAAGATGTCTACAAGGTCTCGCAGGTGCTGATCGACGGCAAGCTGGCCTATGGCGCCGGCGCCCCGGCGCTGCCCGCCGCCAACAAGACCGACCGTCTGCCCTCTATCAGCGTGCCCGCGCTGATCGACGATTTCGAGCGCGACGATCGCCGCTCGTCGATCGACACGCTGCGCGTCGACACGCCCGATGGCGGCATCGACCGGTCGGTCGAGATTACCCAGACGGTGCCGCGCGACGAGGGCGGCAAGGCGCTGTCGCTGTCGGCGCGCATGGCGGTCAAGGAAGCGGCCTATGCCGGCTTTGCCATTCCGCTGAGCCGCGGGTCGATCACCCCGGCGAAGATCAGCGGTTACAAGGGCCTGCGCTTCGAGCTGAAGGGCGACGGCGCCTACACCGTTCGCCTGAACGGACTCGATGGCGTCTGGGAAGCGCAGGTGCAGGGCGGCGCCGGCTGGGCTGCGGTCGAGGTGCCGTTCAGCCAGTTCAAGCCGGTCGAGCGGCGCGGCAAGGTCGGCCCGGCCTTCACCGGTGACGGCATCACCCAGGTCGAGTTCGGCGGATCGCGCGGCCCCGGCAAGCGCATGTGGTTGCAGATCGACAATGTCCGCTTCTACTAAGGGCTGACGGCTTTCCGGAGGGCGCGATCGAGCATCGCGCCCTTCGTCCTTTCTGACCGCTTACGACCAGATATCTGGAGAGATTGCATGAAACCCCATTGGCTTTTCCTGTCGCGCGCGCTGCTGTTGCAGGCGGTTCCTGCTGCGGCCCAGACTGGCGCCCAGACCAGCACGCCGACCCCGCCCGAGCGCTTCTTCAAGCAGCCGCCGGGGACCGACTATTATCTCGCCAACTACAGCGAATATGAGGCCTATCTCCAGAAGCTGGCGACCCAGAGCGACCGGATGAAGCTGGTTGACATCGGCAAGAGCGCGGAAGGGCGCAGCCAGTGGATGGCGATCGTCTCCTCGCCCGCGAACCTCGCCAAGCTGGACGAGTATCGCACCATTGCCGAGAAGCTGGCCCGCGCCCATGGCGTGGACGAGACGCAGGCGCGCGCGCTGGCGGCGCAGGGCAAGGCGGTGGTCTGGATCGACGCAGGCATGCACGCGACCGAGACGGTGACGTCGCAGGGGCAGATCCAGGTGCTTTACCGGATGCTGACCCAGTCGGACCCGGAAACGATGCGCATGCTGGACGACTGCATCATCCTGTTCGCGCATGACAATCCCGATGGCATGGAACTGGTCGCCAACTGGTATATGCGCTCCGCCGATCCCAAGAAGCGCGAGATGGCGACGCTGCCGCGTCTCTACCAGAAATATATCGGCCACGATAATAACCGCGACAGCTTCATGGCGGCGATGCCCGAGACCGAGAATGTCAATCGAGTGCTGTTCCGCCAATGGTATCCGCAGATCGTCTATAACCAGCATCAGACCGGGCCGGAGGGCATGGTGGTGTTCGTGCCGCCGTTCCGCGATCCGTTCAATTTCAATTATGACCCGATCGTCATGGCGCAGCTCAACGAAGTCGGCTTCGCCATGCATTCGCGCCTGATTTCCGAAGGCAAGGCCGGTTCTGGCACGCGCAGCGCGGCGCCCTATTCGACCTGGCACAATGGCATGGAACGATCGGTCGCCTATTTCCACAACAGCATCGGCCTGCTGACCGAGATCATCGGTGGGCCGACCCCGGCGAAGATCCCGCTGGTGCCATCGACCCAGTTGCCGCGCGGCGACGAGATGATGCCGATCGGCCCGCGCGACTGGCATTTGCAGGATTCGCTCGACTATCAGTGGACGCTGGACCGCGCTGTCATCGACTATGCTTCGCGCAATCGCGAGCGGCTGCTGTTCAACATCTGGAAGATGGGCGCCAACAGCATCGAGAAGGGCAGCAAGGATAGCTGGACCATCACCCCGTCCAAGGTCGACCGGCTGGCCAATGCCAAGGCGCTGGACGAAGGGCGCGGCCCCAAGAAGGTCGATCCCGGCCTCTACAAGACGATGCTGCAGGCCCCGGCCGAGCGTGATCCGCGCGCCTACATCATCCCGGCCGACCAGCGCGACATGCCCACCGCCATCGCCTTCCTCAATGCGCTCATCAAGAATGGCGTCGAGGTGGAGCGCGCCGACGCGCCGTTCCAGGCGGGCGGGAAAAACTATGCCGCCGGTTGCTATATCGTGCGCACCGATCAGGCCTATCGCCCGCATGTGATCGACATGTTCGAGCCGCAGGACCATCCGCATGATACGGATTTCCCCGGCGGCCCGCCCAAGGCGCCCTATGACATTACCGGCTATACTTTGGCCTATCAGATGGGGATCGGCTTCGACCGGCTGCTCGACGGGCTGGACCAGCATTTCACCCCGGTGCCCGATCTGCTGGCGCCGCCGCCCGGCCGGATCGTGGGGCAGGGCAAGGCTGGCTGGATCGTCGGCCATGAAAGCAACAACAGTTTCATCCTGACCAACCGTCTGTTGAAGGCCGGGGTGCATCCGGCCTGGTTGAAGCAGGCGGTGAGCGCCGATGGCGAGGCGATGCAGGCCGGCGCGATCTGGATCCCGGCATCGGCCGGCGCGCAGAAGATCATCGGCGACGCGGTGACGCAGTTGGGCCTGACCGCCCATGCGCTCGATGCCGCGCCGCAGGGTGAGCGCATTGCGCTCAAGCCGCTGCGCATCGGGCTGGTCGATCGCTATGGCGGCAACATCCCGACCGGCTGGACCCGCTTCCTGCTGGAGAAGTTCGAATTCCCGTTCGCGCCGGTCTATGCCAAGCGTCTGGACGCCGGCAATCTGGCGAAGGACTATGATGTGCTGCTGTTCGCCGATGGGGCGTTGCCGCCGAGCGGCGCCTGGGGAACGGCCCGCGCTGGCAAGCAGCCGGACGTCAAGGATACGCCGGCCGAGTTCGTGCCGATGCTGGGCGATCTGACCGACGCCAAGACGGTGCCGGCTGTCGCGGACTTCGCCCGCAATGGCGGCGCGGTGGTGGCGATCGGCAATTCGGCCCGCTTCATCGATCTGCTTGGCACGCCGCTCAAGCCCGCGCTGGCACGGGAAGTGGAGGGGGCGATGAAGCCGCTCGACACCAAGAGCTTCTTCATCCCCGGATCGATCCTGCGCGCGCGCGTCGATAACCGCCAGCCGCTGGCCTATGGCCTGCCCGACCAGGTGGACATGTTCTTCAACCGCTCGCAGACCTTCGTGACGGCGAATGCCACCCCCTATGGCCAGGTGTCCTGGTTCGAGGGGCGCGACCTGCTGCGCAGCGGCTGGGCCGTGGGGCAGGAGAAGCTGGCCGGCACGATCGCCGTCGCCGATGTCGATGTCGGCAAGGGCAAGCTGCTGGTGATGGGGCCGGAAGTGGCGCAGCGCGCCCAATCCTATGGCACGTTCAAATTCCTGTTCAACGCGCTGCTCTATGGCGCGGCCGATCGGAAATAAGGGAAAGGGGCGGGGCGTCGGGAGGCGCCCCGTTCTTCCGGATCAGCCCCGGACGGCGCAGTCGCCGGGGATGATCTGATCGCCGCGGGTCAGGACGATCCGGTCGGCGCTACGCGCTACATGCACAAGGCCCTGCTGCTCCAGCGCTTCGGCCAGACCATCGGCATTGTCGATGTCGAACACGCCGCTGATGGCGATATGCGCAGCATCCTCCTTCACCTCCAACCGGCCCGAGCCATAGCGGTTCATTTCCGCCGCGACATCGGACAGGCAGCGGCCGGTGAAGACGATGCGGCCGTCGCGCCAGGCGCTTTCGCGGGTCACGTCGACCGGGTCGACCGAAACGCTCTGGTCCTTCTGCGTCAGGCGCATGCCAGCGGGCAACAGGGTGGCGCGGCTGCCATTGTGGGTTGCCGCAGCCGTCACGACGCGCACCAGCCCTTCGGTGGTGGTCACCTGTTCCCGGCCCGAAAGGCGCGACACGTCGAAGGCGGTGCCGACCGCCGTGGCCGTGAGCTTGCCGGCCGATACGCTGAAGGGGCGGCTCTTGTCCTTTTGGACGGCGAAATAGGCGCGGCCCGATTCCAGCGCGACCGCCCGCTTGTCGGTGGAGAAGGCGAAGCGGATCGCACTGTCGGCGTCCAGGATCACGCGCGATCCATCGGGCAGCTGGATATTGCGGCGGCGGCCGGCCGGGCTGAACAGGCGCGTGCCCGTCGCCTGTGCCACCTGTTCGCCGGACAGGGCAGGCGGCACGGGATGGTCGGCAGGCCGGCTGGTGAACCAGAGCGTCGCCGGCACCGCCAGCAGCGCGGTCAGCGAGGCTGCCAGCAAGGCTGCGCGCCAGGGGCGGCGGCTGGCCAAGGGGGCGGAAGCTTCGGTCTGGCGCGCCTGCATCTGGGCGAGCATCGCTGCGATCGCATCATCCTGCTGCGCAGCGCTGGCGACGTCCCAGCCGCGCTCGACCGCGTCCATGGCCGCGCGATGCGCCGGGGCCGCATCGCACCAGGCGGCGATCGCCGCCCGCTCGGCGGACGTCGCCGTGCCGGACTGTAACCGCGCCCAATGGGCGGCGGCGATATCGAAGGGGTCGTCCCCGTCCTGGGTCATGGAGTGACCGCTATCCTATCGTGCCATGCGCCGGGCGATATGCGCGACGGCCTTGGCGACATGTTTCTCGATCGCGCTCACCGAAATGCCCAGCCTTTCTGCAATATCGCCATAGGCCAGCCCTTCGTAGCGCCGCATCAGGAAGATGTCGCGGGTCCGTTCCGGCAGCTCTTCCAGCGCGCGGACGACCTGGGCGATCTCTTCCCTTGCCTGTAAGACGCGGTCGGCGGTCCGTTCCTCAGCAGGATGATCCTTTTCCGTCAGTTCATCATGCCCCTTGGCATGACGGACCTGATCGCGCCGCGCCTGATCGCGCAATACGCTGGATGCGGTGCGGAAGATATAGCCTTCCAGATTGTCGATGCCGTCGGGCGACTGGCGCACATGCATGCGCAGCATCACATCCTGCACCAGGTCGTCGACGATATGGGCGCTGGTGACGCGGCGGGCGAAATAGCGGCGCAGCGCCGGGATATAGGCGGAATAGTCGGTCGCTCTGTTTTCCGCCCCGCCTGGTTGCGGCAACGACGATCCTGATAGACGGTTCAACCCCGAAACCCCTTGTCCGCGCTTTCAAACCCCTTGCGGGCCGCCCCGGCGACCCGCATCACCAATGCCGGTCCCAGCTCAGCAGGATCGATCGCGGTCCTGAACTGAACGTTTGACCGACCCCATATCCGTTAGTCACCGCGCGCAAATTCGCGATGCGGTTGAAAATATTGCGCGCGCGCAGCGACAGGCTGGTCCGCTCGCGGCGCCAGCTCAGCCCCGCGCCGAACAGCGAGAAGCTTGACGTCTCGACGAAATCGGGATCGTCAGGGGTGAATGTGGACCAGGAACCCGACTGATATTGCCAGTCGCCCTCGACCGTCAGTTGGCCATGGCCGCCAACCGACCAACTGCGCGCCAGGCTGGCCTGCAACCGGCGATGCGGCACGAAGGGGATGCTGTCGCCCTTGTCGGCGCCACCGACCAGCGGCGCGGCGTCGGACACGCGGGTCAGGTCGGCGCGGATCAGGCTCGCCTCCAGTCGGGCGGTCAGGCCCGGTAGCGGGCGGGCGACCAGTTCGAACTCGGTGCCCAGGATCATCGCATTGCCGACATTGACCAGATAGGCGTGCGAGCGATTTTCCGACAGCGCCCGATACTGCATGTCGCGCCAATCGTTCATATAGGCGGTCAGCGTCATCTCGCTGTCGCGTCCCAGATGCAGGTTAAAGCCGAGTTCGGCGCCCCACAGGCTGTCGCCATCATAGGTGCGGCGATCCGGCAGCAATACCGAAGCCGTATTAACCCCGCCCGGCCGGATGCTGCGCGTCAGCTGGGTATGCCAGCTGGCGCCCGGCGCGATCGGCAGGTCGATATGGACGCGGGTGCTGAGCCCGCCCGAGCGGCTGACGGTGCGCGGCCAGGAGTCGATCGATCCGCTGAGCAGGTTGGGCACGACCACGTCATTCTGCGATGCGACGCGATAATCATCATAGCGCAGCCCGAGCGAGACCAGCAGGTCATCCTCGCGATAGGAGAGGGTGCCGAACAGCGCCGCCTGGTCGCGGCTGATCGCCAGCCGGCGCGCGCCGAACAGTTCGCCGGTCACATCGGGATCGCCGCTGTAGGAGGAGAGTTCGCTGCGCAGCCGCTCGCTCCGATGATCGATCAGCACGCCCGCCACCCAGCCCAGCCCGTGGGCATTGTCATGGCCCAGGCGCAGTTCCTGCAGGATGCGGGTCGACACGATCGGAATATGCAGCAGCGATGGCGCGAGGCCGGCGGCATAATCGGCGAACTGCTGCGTCTGCGCCGGATCGCAGGACGGACTGTCGAGCCCGAAATAGCGTTGGCAGGCTTCGGGATCCTGCCCCTGCAACAAGGTGGCGTTGGTCCGATCATAACGCCGGTCGAGCGACCAGCGATAGGCGGCGGTGATGCTGGTCAGGCGGACTGGGCCACCGCCATAGCCGATCTTGAGCCGCCCCATCAGGAAGTCATGGGTGGTGGGCGCGGCGAAATAGCGATCGGTGCGATAGGAGCCGAGCGACTGAAACCAGGAGGAGGCATCGGCGATGCGGCGATGCTGCCAGGTGAGCAGCGCCGATATGTCGAGATCGGGCTGCGGCACGATCCGCGCGATCAGGCGCAGCCCCGATATGTCGTCGTCATTGACGTTGCGCGCGCCGGTGCGGACATTGTCGACATAGCCGCCCGCGCGGCTGGCATAGGCGGTCGCGCGCAGGGCGGCGCGCTGGCCCAGCGGGACATTGAGCGTGGAGGAGGCCGACAGCTCGGGCTCGCCGCCCTGCTGCATGCCCAGGCCCAGGCTGGCGCCGCCGCCCCATTGGCCCAGATGCGGTTCTTCGGGCGCGATCTCGATCTCGCCCGCGAGCGCGCCCACACCATGTTCGGCGCTGCGTGCGGTGCGGGCGATGCGGACCTGGGCCACGTCCACCAGCGACAGGTCGCTGGTCGTGCGCGCGGCGTCGCTGCCGGTGCCCGACGGGCCGGCGATCGGCACATCACCGAAATAGACCAGGGTGGTGGATTCCCCCGCCATGCCGACCCCGCGCACGATCAGCGCGCGCTGACCGGCATTGCCCGGTTCGCTGCTGATGCCCGGACTGGCTTCGACCAGGGCGGCAATACCCGCCGCGCTGGGTCGCAGCCGCAGGTCGCCGGCAAAGCTGACCGGGTCGGTGCGACGCTGCGCGGTGACGATCAGCGGGCGTGCCGGGGGCAGGGGGGATGAGGGGGCGGCGGCGGCAATGTCGGTCGTGCTGCGGACAGGGGAGGCCGGCTCGATCAGGATGACATGGGCGTCCGTCTCGCGGAAGGTCAGGCCGCTGCCCTTGAGCAGCCGGCGCAGCGCGCTCGAAAAGGGCATGGTGCCCGACAGCCGGTGCGACGTCGCCGAACCGGCAAGGGCGGATCGGAAGACGATCTGCCGCCCGGCCTGCAGGGCAAGCTGCTGGATCGCGGTTTCGAGCTTCTGACGGGGTATGTCGAATGCCGTGTCGCCGCTGTTGCGTGCGAATGCCGGGGCGGGGATGAGGGGCAGGGCCAGGAGTAAGGGCGCGCCGATTGTCGCGATCCGGCGCAGCGCATGCCGCCCCGGCCGCGCGACACCGGCTCTTCTGCACCTTCGTATCACGGACACGCCTTATTCTTCCGACCCGATGTCCAGAACGAGCGACCCCCCACTTTCCATCACGGAATATCCAGTGTCCCGACGGGAGATTGCGCAAATTGTGCAAAGGTCATGAACTGTCCCCAGGACGCGACGCCGGTTTCGACGCTGCTGTCCCGTCAATGTGGAAGGAAGCGCATGACGTCGTCGTCTTTGCGAAAGCGAGGGCGATGGGATCGCGGCCGGATTGCTATCCGAAAGGGGCAGGGACGTGAATTAAGTTATTCTGTTTCTTCTACAAGTCGGCCTCGTAGCGCAGCCTCCAGGGCATGCAGGTGGGGCGTTGCGCGGTGATTTTCGGCTTTTGAGCCATTTTTTGCGAGAAAGGTGTTGACCGACTCAAATGACGCGCCTAGATGCCACTCCACCGACGCGGTGATGACCAACGGTTCTCGCCACGAACGGTCGCCAACATAGCAGGACAGCATGTCCCCCGATAGAGATAGCGGGGAACGATCACTGTCCGCTTCGA
>PJTY01000135.1_pt1 | contig 55364 bp, 57 predicted proteins | sample 1512121 | NCBI WGS metagenome assembly PJTY01 (sample SAMN08177680, study PRJNA422409) | Soil metagenome, whole genome shotgun sequencing project. | isolation source: Soil enriched (2) on filter paper: alkali lignin treatment | place: USA: Madison | collected 2015-01-15 | reverse complement strand
TGATGTCGGTGGGCCAGGAGGCCAAGGCCTCGGCTAGTTCAGCCAGGCTGTCTGCGAAGAGCAGGCGCGAGGCTTCCTCGAAGCCGGGCAAGTCGCCGCCCAGCGCAGATAGAACGCGATAAGCGCGCTCCTGCGCCGTGCGCCGTGCCATGCGGCCGCCGTCGGCCTTTCGCGCTTCGTCTATCAGACGGCGCAGCACCTGCGAGGCGCCACCCGGTTGCCGGGCGAGCCAATCCCATTGGCGCGGCAGCAGCGTCACTTCGCGGGCGGTGACGCCCAGTTTCGGTCGGCCCCGGCGCCGGGGGGCTTCGTCCTGCGGTAGCGAGGACACACCGCGCCAGTCGAGATCGACGGCCCTGCCATCCGCATCGTCGAATACGAGAACGCCGTCCGCGCGGCTCCGCAAGGCGGTGACGAGTTCATCCGGGGTGCCGCGCGCGATGCGGGTCATGCCGAGGAAGGCGGTGCAGGTCTGGGTCATCGGTTGGTCCTGAGAATATTTTTACCCGGATAAATTGAAATGGAGCACAAGTCAAATTACCCGGGTAAAAATATCTCAAGGAAATCGAAGCAGGGACCGCGCGCAACCTCGACATTCCGAGCGTCTGGGGGATCTCCTGAGTTTATCGAAGGGCCCCAGGACTTCTCTTGTTCTGCAAAAGAAAGATCCCGCCCCCTCGGGGGCAAGGGGGCGGGATCGAGGCCGTCGCGAGAGGGGGGAGGGGAGCGACGGCCGGAAGGTCAGTCGGCGGTTTCGGGTTCCGGCGAGAGCGCGGGGTTCACGCTCATGCCCAGTGCCTTGGCCACGCCTTCGCCGTAGGCCGGGTGGCAGCGGGTGCAGTTGTCGATGTGCCGCTGCTTGATGAAGTTCGGCGCGTCGCCCATGGCGCGGGCGGTGTTGTCGAACAGGCGCTGCTTCTGGTCGGCGTCGAACAGTTCGAACAGGGCGCGCGGCTGGCTGTAGTAGTCGTGGTCGTCCTCGCGGAAGTTCCAGAAGTCCGCATTGCCGTCGATCTTCATCGGCGGTTCGCGGAATTCCGGCTGGCCCTGCCACTGGCCGAACGAGTTCGGGTGATAGTGCGGCAGTCCGCCGTAGTTGCCGTCGACCCGGCCCTGGCCGTCGCGGTGGTTGTTGAAGACCGGGCAGCGCGCGGCGTTGACCGGGATCTGGTGGTGGTTGACGCCGAGGCGGTAGCGCTGGGCGTCCGAATAGGCGAAGAGGCGCGCCTGGAGCATCTTGTCGGGCGAGACGCCGATGCCGGGGACGAGGTTCGAGGGCGAGAAGGCGCTCTGCTCGACGTCCGCGAAGAAGTTCTCCGGGTTGCGGTTCAGTTCCATCACGCCGACCTCGATCAGCGGGTAGGTCTTCTGCGACCAGACCTTGGTGAGGTCGAACGGGTGGAAGCCGCAAGTCGCCGCTTCTTCCTCGGCCATGATCTGGACCATGACCTTCCACTTCGGGAAATCGCCGCGCTCGATGGCGTCGTAGAGGTCGCGCTGGTGCGATTCGCGGTCACCGGCCACGACGGCGGCGGCTTCGGCGTCGGTCAGGTGCGCGTGGCCCTGCTGGGTCTTGAAGTGGAACTTCACCCAGAAGCGCTCGCCCGCCTCGTTGTAGAACGAGTAGGTGTGGCTGGAGAAGCCGTCCATGTGGCGATAGGACTTGGGAATGCCGCGGTCGCCCATGACGTAGGTGACCTGGTGGAAGGCTTCGGGCAGCAGGGTCCAGAAGTCCCAGTTGTTGGTGGCGCTGCGCATGTTGGTGCGCGGATCGCGCTTCACGGCCTTGTTGAGGTCGGCGAAGTGGCGGGGATCGCGCACGAAGAAGACCGGCGTGTTGTTGCCGACCATGTCCCAGTTGCCTTCCTCGGTGTAGAACTTCACCGCGAAGCCGCGAATGTCGCGCTCGGCGTCGGCCGCGCCGCGCTCGCCTGCGACGGTGGTGAAGCGGGCGAAGATCTCGGTCTGCTTGCCCGCTTCGCCGAGGAACCGGGCGCGGGTGTACTTCGAGACATCACCGGTGACGGTGAAAGTGCCGAAGGCGCCGGAGCCCTTGGCGTGCATGCGGCGCTCGGGGATCACTTCGCGGTTGAGGTTGGCCAGCTTCTCCAGCAGCCAGACGTCCTGCATCAGCAGCGGGCCGCGCGGACCGGCGGTCAGCGAGTTGGAAGCGTCGACCACCGGCGCGCCGAACGCGGTCGTGAGCGGGGTCGGAGTGAGCGAGGTCTCGCCGTGGGCGAAGGGGCACTTGCCGCCGCTGGGTGGGGTCTCGGTCATGGTCTCACTCCTTGTCTCTTCGGTATCGGAGCCGATTTCCTCGGCTATGCGAAAGGCTTAGCCGGAGGAAAGCGATCGGTGAAACTATACGAAGATGTAAGTGTGATCGGATCAGGCGATTAGTTAGAGGGAACAGGGCCGATAGCGGCGGCGCTTGTGCGCGGGGCTGCGCCCATCTATGGCGCACCCACATTTTCTCGAATTGCCGGCTATGGGAGCATCGATGGCCACCTCCAAGACTTCCGCACTGATGACGCGCGGACGCGAATTTCTCGGTACCGAATATGCGATCCTGTGCGGCGCCATGTCCTGGGTGTCGGAGCGTAACCTCGTCTCGGCGATCAGCAACGCCGGTGGCTTCGGCGTGATCGCCTGCGGTGCGATGAACCCCGGACTCCTCGACAAGGAGATCGCGGCCACGCGCGCGCTGACCGACAAGCCGTTCGGCGTGAACCTCATCACCATGCACCCGCAGCTGTTCGACCTGATTGCGGTCTGCGCGCAGCACAAGGTCGGCCATGTCGTGCTGGCCGGCGGCATTCCGCCCAAGGGCAGCGTCGAGGCGATCAAGGAATCGGGCGCCAAGGTGATCTGCTTCGCGCCGACGCTGGCGCTGGGCAAGAAGCTGCTGCGCTCGGGCGCGGACGCGCTGGTGATCGAGGGCATGGAAGCGGGCGGCCACATCGGCCCGGTCTCGACTTCGGTGCTGGCGCAGGAAATCCTGCCCGCGCTGGCCGAGGATCACCTGGTCTTCGTGGCAGGCGGCATCGGCCGCGGCGAGGCGATGGCTGGATACCTCGAAATGGGCGCGGCGGGCGTGCAGCTCGGCACTCGCTTTGCCTGCGCCATCGAATCGATCGCCCACCCGGACTTCAAGAAGGCCTTCTTCCGCGCCAATGCCCGCGATGCCGTGGCCTCGGTGCAGGTCGACCCGCGCCTGCCGGTGATCCCGGTGCGTGCGCTCAAGAACAAGGGCACCGAGGAATTCACCGCGAAGCAGATCGAAGTGGCGCGCCTGCTGGACGCCGGTGAGGTCGACATGGGCGAGGCCCAGCTCAAGATCGAGCACTTCTGGGCCGGTGCCCTGCGCCGTGCGGTGATCGACGGCGATGTCGAGAACGGCTCGATCATGGCCGGCCAGTCGGTCGGCATGGTCAGCAAGGAAGAGCCGGTGACCGACATCATCGTCGCGCTCATGGCCGAATCCGAGGCCGCGCTTTCCAACCGCTCTGCTGCCTGAGGACCTGTCGATGGCCGAACCGCTGATCCTCGCGTTGTCTTGCGCCGACCGTCCCGGTATCGTCGCCCGGGTCACGGGCTATCTCGCGCAGGCGGGCGGCAATATCATCGAGGCGCAGCAGTTCAACGACCTCGAGGAAGACAAGTTCTTCATGCGGGTCGCCTTCGATCCGGGCACTTCTGAGCGCGAGGCGTTCAGCGAGGGCTTCGGCGCGATCGCCCACGAATACGGCATGGCCTGGTCGATGACGCGTCGCGACCGGCCGCGCCGCGTGCTGCTGCTGGTCAGCAAGTTCGACCATTGCCTGGCCGACCTGCTCTATCGCCAGCGCATCGGCGAAATGCCGATGGAAGTCGTGGGCATCGTCTCCAACCATCCGCGCGAGGCGATCAATTCGCTGATGATCGGGGACTTCCCGTTCCATCACCTGCCGATCACCAAGGATAGCAAGGCCGAGCAGGAAGCGCAGATCCGTGCGCTGGTGGAGGAAACGCGGGCGGAGCTGGTGGTGCTGGCGCGCTACATGCAGATCCTCTCGGACGAGATGGCGGCGTTTCTCTCGGGCCGCTGCATTAACATCCACCATTCGTTCCTGCCGGGCTTCAAGGGCGCCAAGCCCTATCACCAGGCCCATGCGCGCGGCGTGAAGATGATCGGCGCGACCGCGCACTACGTCACCGCCGACCTCGACGAAGGCCCGATCATTCATCAGGACGTCGAGGCCGTGACCCATTCGGACACGCCCGAGGACATGGTCCGCAAGGGCCGCGACATCGAGCGCCGCGTGCTGGCGGAAGCCGTGCGCCTGCATCTCGAAGACCGCGTGCTGCTGAACGGTTCACGCACGGTGGTTTTCCGCAGCTGAGGCTTGTGGGGCGGCACACATCGGTCGATGGTGCCGCTCTAACCATGGGAGAGCGGCCATGCCCGTCAACGGCGTCGATCACGTCAACATTCTCACCGACGACCTTGAGGCGACGGCCTCGTTCTACGAACAGGTCCTCGGCCTGACGCGCAGCGCGAATTCCACGATCGGCAAGGGCACGGCCGGGTACTGGATGCGCGATGCGGCGGGCAACGCCATCGTCCATCTCGTGGACCGCACCACCGCCGGAAACCGCTACGACGCCTACCGGCCCGGCCAGCCGACCAATGCGCTCCACCACTTTGCCATGCGCTGCACGGGCTTTGCCGAGACCGCGGCGAAGATCGAGGAACTCGGGCTGGCCCATCGCGTGGCCGAGCATCCCGCGCTGGGCCTGCGGCAGATTTTCCTGGTCGATCCCAATGCGGTGAATCTGGAACTGAACTTCGCGGGTAACTGAAAGGCTCGCCATCCTGCTTCCGGTCCGGTAGCCTTGCCCGCAACAAGCTGATTTTCCAGAGACCGGAGCGCCTTTCGATGTGCGATGACTTCACGGCGGAGGCCGAAGACGCCAACCTGGCCCGGCGCGGGCTCGACCGGCGGGCTTTCACGGCGCTTGGCGCCAGTGCTGCACTGGCCGGATGTGCCGGGATCATGAAGACGCACCCCGCCAATTCCGTGCAGGAGCGGATGGTCTCGATCACCACCGCCGACGGCGTGGCCGATGCCTTCTTCGTGCATCCCGCCAAGGGCGCCCATCCCGGCGTGATCCTCTGGCCGGACATCGCGGGCCTGCGCGAGGCCAAGAAGATCATGGCCCGCACCCTCGCGGCGGAGGGTTATGCGGTGCTGGTCGTCAATCCCTATTATCGCGGGCAGCCCGCCCCGGTCTTCGAGAGCTTCGCCGGGTTCCGCACGCCGGAAGGGCAGGCCAAGGTCGAACCCCTGCGCGCCGCACTCACGCCCGAGGCGATCACCCGCGACGCCAAAGCCTACGTGGCGTTCCTCGACGACCAGAAGGCCGTCGACACGAAGCGTGGGATCGGTTCGAACGGTTATTGCATGGGCGGTCCCTTCACCGTGCGCACGGCGGCGGCGGTGCCCGGCCGGGTGCGCGCGGCGGCCTCGTTCCACGGTGCCGGGCTGGTCACCGATCGGCCGGACAGCCCGCACCGCCTGCTCGCCGGCACCCAAGCCTCCTACCTCTTCGCCATCGCCCGCAACGACGATGCCAAGCAGCCCGCGCAGAAGACCGAGCTGAAAAGCGCCGCTGCCGCGGCCGGGCGCGCGGCCGAAGTGGAAGTCTATCCCGCCGACCACGGCTGGTGCGTGCCCGATTCTCCTGCCTGGGACCCCGACGCCGCGGACAAGGCCTGGCAGCGGATGCTGGCGCTCTACGCGACGCTGTAGGGTGTCAGTGTGTCGCAACCGTCATTTCCCCGTTAACGCCGGGTTACAATAGCCGCGTCCACGGTGTAGGAAGCGCTCGGGCCGTTCGGCCTGTTAAAGGGATTTGTACCTAGAAAATGGCCAATGATTCCGGCCGGCGCCGCTCGACCAGCGGGCCTTCCTCTCCTGCCAAGAAGAAACCTCTCTGGCGCCGAATCGTGCGCGGCGTCCTGATCTGGGGCAGCGCACTCGTCGTTCTGAGCGTGATTTTCCTGGGCACCGCCGTCGTTTTCACGATGAGCGAGCTGCCGGAATACAATTCGCTCAAGAGCGGCGAGAACGGCCAGATGATCGTCGTGCGCGCGCGCGACGGCACCGAACTGGTCTCGCTCGGACCGAGCTACGGCAAATGGCTGAGCTACGACCAGATTCCCGAAGTGATGAAGGGCGCGATGGTCTCGGTGGAAGACCGCCGTTTCCGCGAGCACATCGGCGTCGATGCGCTGGGCCTGCTGCGTGCGGTCTACGTCTCGACGACGACGGGCGGCCGCGCCAAGGCGACTTCGACGATCACCCAGCAGCTGGCGCGCAACGTGTTCCTGAACAACAGCCGCTCCTTCACGCGCAAGGCGCGCGAGGCCGTGCTGGCGCTGGCGCTGGAGCGCAAGTTCAGCAAGGACCAGATCCTCGAACTCTATCTCAACAAGGTCTACTTCGGCGGCGGTGCCTATGGCATCGACGCGGCGAGCCGCAAGTTCTTCGGCCATCCGGCCACCGAGCTTTCGACCGGCGAGGCGGCGATCATCGCCGGTCTCGTGAAGGCGCCTTCGAACTATTCGCCGACCGCCGACGTCGAGGCGGCCAAGGATCGCGGCGCCGTGGTGCTGGGCCTGATGGTCAAGAACGGCGCGATTTCGCAGTCCGAAGCCGATCAGGCGGACATCGCCGACGTCAAGGTCGTGAAGGAAAAGGGCCAGAACGCGGTCCGCTACTTCACCGACTGGGCGCTGCCGCAGCTCGACATGCTGCTGCCCGACACCAACGAGCCGATCGAGGTCTGGACCACGCTCGACCCGAAGATGCAGCAGGCCGCGACCAATGCGATCACCGCCAATGCCCCCAAGGGCGCGCAGGGCGCACTCGTCAGCCTCGACCGCGACGGCGCGGTGCTGGCGATGGTCGGCGGCACAGACTACGTGAACTCGAACTACAACCGCGCCACCACCGCGCTGCGCCAGCCCGGCTCGGCGTGGAAGCTGTTCGTCTATCTCTCCGCGCTGGAAGCGGGCTACACGCCTGACGACCGCGTGGTCGACGAGCCGGTGACGATCAACGGCTGGAGCCCGCAGAACGCCGGTCGCAATTTCGCCGGCCAGATCGATATCCGGACCGCCTTCGCCTATTCCAAGAACACCATCGCCGCGCAGCTCGGCAACGAAGTGGGCTTCGGCACCGTCGCCTCGATGGCGCGCCGCTTCGGCATCTCCACCCCGATCAACACCCAGCCGGCCATGGTGCTGGGCACGTCCGAAGTCCACGTCATCGACATGACCCGCGCTTTCGCGGCGATCTCGGCAGGTGGCACTTCGGTCGAGCCTTACGGTATCGTCAAGGTGACGGCGGCCTCGGGTGAAGTGCTCTACGAACACAAGTCCACGCGCGGGCAGGTGCTGGTGCCTCCCAATGTTGCCGCCGGGATAACCGATCTGCTCCAGACCACCGTGGCCACCGGCACGGCGCGCGCCGCGCAGATCGGCCGCCCGGTAGCGGGCAAGACCGGCACGACCAGCTCGAACAAGGACGGCTGGTTCCTCGGCTTCTCCAGCGGCATCACCACCGGCGTGTGGATGGGCCGCGACGATGCCCGTCCGGTTCCCGGCCTCTCGGGCGGTCACGCCCCCGCGCGCGCCTTCTCGGACTACATGAAGGTCGCGGTGGCCAAGCGCCCGGTCGAGCAGTTCCAGACGGAAGTGAAGCTTCCCGAATGGCAGCTCGAACCCGACGACGAGGCGATGCAGGGCAATCCGAACGACTATTACTACGTCGACGAGAACGGCAATATCGTCCGGCCGGAAGACGGCGCGCAGGCGCCGGACGGCCAGCCGCGCTATGAGGACGGCTCGGTCGGGCCGGGCTCGGGTCCGGGCCAGCCGCAGATGCCGGACTACGGCCCAGCCCAGGCACCCCCGGCGGCGAACGAGGACTTCCTCGACCGCGCCACCGGCCGCTCGCGCAGCGACGATCCCGGCCTCCGCGCCGGGCAGGGGCTGGGCAACGGCGCGGGGACGCGCCAGAACGCTCCCAATCCGCGCCCGACACCGACCCGCACGCCTGCGGCGGTTCGCACGCCCGGCGACTGACGCCGGACATCGGATGAAAACGAAAACGCCCGCCGATCACCTCGGCGGGCGTTTTTCGTTGCAGGCTAGCCGTCGTCCACGGGAGGGCGAGGATCCCGCTTTCGTCGATCGAGCCTCGTAGCCGCCCTCTTCGTCATTGCGAGCGACCGAAGGTCGCGTGGCAATCCAGGAGCGGTCTACGCGGCTCTGGATCGCTTCTCCCGCTTTGCGGGCTCGCGATGACGAAAGGCTGGGAACGGTTTTCAGGCGCTTAACTTGGTATCCCGCGGTAGCTGCACCGACCTTCGCAGCTCTGCGCCTTGAAAAGGACGCGAAAGCCGCTTTCGAAGAACCGCCACCGCAAAAGAAAACGCCCGCCGGATCGCTCCGGCGGGCGGTTCTCATGATCGCTTCTGGCTGAATATCAGCGCAGGCGAACCGGCATGTAGACCGCCTGCTGGCCGCGCGGCTGGATGCGCAGCAGGATCGCCGAGCGGCCGTCGGCCTTGGCCGCCTTGATCGCGTTCTCCAGGTCGGCCTGCGTCGTCACCGGCGCATTGTTGGCCGAGAGGATGACGAAGCCGCGGGTCAGGCCCTTCTGCCCGGCGTCCGAGCTGGGGTCGACGCCGACGATCACCAGACCGCGCGTGCCTTCCGCCGCGCCGATCTGGCGGGCGATCTGCGGCGTCAGCGGCGTGACCGAGAGACCCAGGGCCTTCTGCACGGCGCTTTCGCCCTGCTGCTTGGGCGGGTTGTTGAAGGCATCGCCGTCCTGGTCGGTGCTGGGATCGAAGCTCTGCTGAAGCTCGTCGTCGGAGGGGCGCTTGGCGACGGTGGCCGTCAGCGTCTGGCGGCGGCCGTTGCGGATCAGCTCGATCGGGATGCGCGTACCCGGCGCGGTGTTGGCGACGAGGAACGAGAGCGTTTGGTCGCGCGTCACTTCCTTGCCGTTCACCTTCACCACGACGTCGCCCGCCTGGATGCCGGCCTTGGCGCCGGCGCCGTCGGGAACGACGCTCTGGATGAATTCGCCTTTGTTGTGCTCCAGGCCCATCGAGTCCGCGAGGTCTTCGTTGAGCTGCTGGATGGTCACGCCGAGGTAGCCGCGCTCGATCGCCTGGCCCTTCATCAGCTTCTCGACGATCGGCGAGGCGATCTCGGCCGGAATCGAGAAGCCGATGCCGACGCTGCCGCCGGTGGGCGAGAAGATCGCGTTGTTGATGCCGATCACCTGGCCGTTCATGTCGAACATCGGGCCGCCCGAGTTGCCGCGGTTGATCGAGGCGTCGGTCTGGAGATAGCGGTCATAGGCGCCGCCTGCGCCGGTGTTGCGGTAGACGGCCGAGATGATGCCCGCCGTCACCGTGCCGCCAAGGCCGAAGGGGTTGCCGATCGCAAGCACCCAGTCGCCCACGCGGGCCTTCGAGCTGTCGCCGAACTTCACGAAGGGCAGCGGCTTGGAGGCGGTGATCTTGAGCACCGCGAGGTCCGATTGCGCGTCCTTGCCGATCAGCTTGGCGGGGTACTCGGTGCCGTCGGGCATGATGACGGTGATCGATTCGATCTCGCCCTTGCCCTCGGCGGTGATGACGTGGTTGTTGGTGACGATGTAGCCGTCCGCCGAGACGATGAAGCCCGAGCCGAGCGACTGGGCTTCGCGGGTCTGCGGGGTGCTGCCGCCGCCGCCGCCGAACAGGCCTTCGAACGGCGTCCCGGCGAAGGGATTGTTGCCGCCGCCCGCCACCTGCACGCGCTGGCGCGTCGAGATGTTGACCACCGCAGGCTGAAGCTGCTCGGTCAGGTCGGCGAAGCTGGCCGGGGCGCCGGCGCGGGGTGCCACGCGGGCCATCTGGCTGGCTTCGTTCTGGGCGACCTGGGCTCCGGCGGGGAAGCCTGTCACCAAAGTGGCGGTCGCGCCCCCCAGCAGGAGCGCTGTGGTCAGTCCATAAGCGTATCGCACGGGCTTCACGTCCTTTAATTCCTTCGTCTTGGCGGTGTGGCGTTACTGTCCGCCGACTGATGCCGATTGAACCCCGGAGAGCTTAACCGGATTTGAATAAGGCGGCGCATTCAGCGCTTGTCGCCGGTTACGGTTCCCTGAAATGGTTGAGATAGGCGTTATTGGGCGAGAGCAGGATCGTCTTTTCCGTATCGCCCTTGCCGAAGGTGACGGAGTAGCTCTGCATCGAGCGGTAGAAGTCGTAGAACTGCGGATCCTTGCCGAAGCTCTCGGCATAGATCTTGGCGGCCTGGGCCTCGGCCTCGGCCTGGATGATCTGCGCGTCCTTCTGACCCTGCGCGGCGATCGTGCGCGATTCCTCGGTGCGCGCCGCCTGCATGCGGGTGAAGGCGCTTTCGAGCGCGCCTTCGGGGAGGTCGGCGCGCTTGATCCGCACGTCCACCACCTGGGCGCCATATTCCCGCGCCTCGCGGTCGAGGCCGTCGCGGATGTTCTCCATGGCCTTGCCGCGCTCCGCGGTGAGCAGGGATTCGAACGTGCGCTTGCCCAGTTCCTGACGCAGGACCGAGGACAGGATCGGTTCGAGCTGCTCGGTCACGCGTTCGGTGGTTCCGGCGGTCTCGACCATCTTGATCGGATCGATGATGCGGTAGCGGGCATAGGCATCGACGTTCAGGCGCAGCTGGTCAGTGGAGAGCACCTGTTGCTGCTGCATGTCCAGCGAGAGCAGGCGCTTGTCGATGCGGATCACCCGGTCGACCACCGGGATGCGGAAATGCACGCCCGCGCCGGTGCTGCCGTAGTCGGCCTTGGGATTGAACTGGTTGTAGACCGCCACCGGACGCCCGGTGCGCACCACGACGGCCTGCTCGGTTTCGGGAACGACGATGACGCTCAGCATGAGCGCGACCAGCGCGGCGCCGCCGAGGGCGAGGGGAACCCTGTAGTCCTGCCAGAAGCTGCTCATCTCACTGGCCTCCCTTGGCTGCGGGGGTCGCGGAGCCCGTCGCGGTGCCGGTAGCGGCGCCCGTTCCGGCGGGCACGGTCACCACGGTCTCGTCGCTGGCGCGGGGGCGGCGTTTCACTTCGGGCAGGGGGAGGTAGGACGTCATGTTGCTGGAATCGCTGACGACCACATCGTTGTCGCGCAGCACGCTCTCCATCGTTTCGTAATACATGCGGCGGCGCGTCACTTCGGGCGCCAGCTTGTACTGTTCGTAGACCTTGTCGAACGAGGCCGAGGCGCCCTGGGCACGGGCCAGGGTCTGCTGCGCCCAGGCGCGCGCCTTGGAGCGGTCGCGGTCGGCTTCCTGCTGGGCCACGTTGACCTGGTCGAAGGCCTCGCGGGTCTTGGCCGGCGGGTCCGCCTTCTTGATTTCCACGCCCTGGATCGAGACCCCGGCGTGATACTGGTCGAGAATGCGCTGGGTGCGCTCGCGCACGTCCTGCTCCACCGCGGCGCGACCGGCGCCGGAAAGCGCCTCGTTCAGCGTGATCTGCGCGATCGAGGCGCGCATCGCCGCTTCGGCCACTTCCCGCACCGTCTCGTCCGGATCGGCGAGGCGATAGCTGTATTCCTTCAGGTTCTTGATGTTCCAGCGCACCAGATAGCTGAGATCGACGAGGTTCTTGTCGCTCGTCAGCATCAGCTTCTCGCCTTCGCCATCCGGGATCGAATAGACGTTGAAGCTGCGCACGTCGGTCACGTCCACGGATTCGATCGGCCAGGGCAGGGTCAGCGAAAGGCCGGAATCGATGGTTCGCGAATAGCCGCCGAGCCGGGTGACGATGCCCTGGTCCTTGGGGCCGAGCATGTGCACCATCGAAATGCCGAGCACCGCGACGACCGCCACACCGATACCGAGCGGCAGCCACGACTTGCCGTCCGGACGGCGCGGGATATTGGGAAAGCCGCCGCCGAAACCGCCGCCTCCACCGCCGCCGCTGGGGCGGCGCGGATCGCGCGGGCGGAAGATGTCGTCGAGGCCGGCCGAACGGCGCGGCGGCGTGTCGCCGCTGGGAAGCCAGGGATTGCGGGGACCCTTGCGGTCGGCAGGCCGGTCTTCCGGCTTGCGATCCGGGCCTTCGCCCTTCGTGTCGCCGCCTTCCTGGCCGCTGCCGTCCTCGTCGCCCTGCTGTTCAGGGGCGGTTTTCTCTGGCTCGTCTCCCGGACCGCCGGAGTTTCCGCCGTCCGAGTTTCCACCCCCCCAGGGGCTCTGACGCCCGCTCATGGCAAGACCTTCGGGCGAGATTGCATCACCAATTGCTTTCATATGTTCATCTATAGGTGCGCTATTCGCACAAAAACAGTGCCTCTCTTGCCCTTTTTCGCCCGGTGCTCCACCTGAACCGCAAATTCCCCCTCCCGATAGACAAGCTCTGGAAAAGGATCCGATGACAAGTCCCGAAGCCGATCGACTGAAAACGCTCCTGCCGGTCGAGGTGGCCCAAAGGGTGCAGTCGCTGCGGCTCAGCGAAGGCATGGCGAGCGTGGTGATCGATGCCACTGGCCTTTCCGTGCAGGACCGTGCGGCGCTGGAGCAGGTCGTTTCCGGCGCCTTCGAAGGCCAGCCGGGCATTGCCGACGTGCGCGTCGCGGTCATGGCGGAAAAGCCGGTGCGGCGCATCCTGGCGGTGGGATCGGGCAAGGGCGGGGTCGGCAAGTCGACGCTGGCGGCCAATCTCGCGGTGGCGCTCTCGCGCATGGGGCGCAAGGTCGGGCTGGTCGATGCGGACATCTATGGTCCTTCGCAGGCTCGCCTGCTCGGCACCGAGGGGCAGCGCCCGGTCGCGCATGAAAGCCGCCTGGTTCCCGTCGCCAGCAAGTTCGGCGTGCCGGTGCTGTCGATGGCCAACCTGCTGGAGCCGGGACAGGCGATCGCCTGGCGCGGGCCGATGGTGGCGGGTGCGCTTACCAAGATGCTCGAAGGGCACTGGGACAATGCCGAAGTGGTGGTGGTCGATCTGCCGCCCGGCACCGGCGACGTCCAGCTGACGATGCTCCAGAAGTTCAAGCCGGCCGGTGCGGTGATCGTCTCGACCCCGCAGGACCTTGCGCTGATGGACGCCACCCGCGCGGTCGAGCTGTTCCAGAAAAGCGGCGTGCCGGTGGTCGGCGTGGTCGAGAACATGGCCGGTTATGCCTGCCCCCATTGCGGCGAAGTGAGCGATCCCTTCGGTGCGGGCGGCGCCGAGGCGGCGGCACGGGACATGGGGCAGGACTTCCTCGGCCGCATCCCGCTCGACATCGTCATTCGCCGCGACAGCGATGCGGGCACGCCCCCTGCGGCCGGGGACGGCCCGCAGGCCGAGGCATTCGCTGCGCTTGCCGCCAAGGTTTCGGACTGGCTGGACGCGCATTGATGGCGATTTCGCGCCCCTCGGTTTCCAGGAGGGGTGTCCTTGTCGGCGCGCTTGCGGGCGGCGGGCTTGCGGTGGGTTATCTGCTGCGACCGCGCCGTTTTCCGCTGCCGCTCGAACCCGGCCGCGACGAATATGCCTTCGGTGCCTGGATCAAGATCGCGGCGGACGGCGTGGTCAGCGTCGCCGTGCCGCAAGTCGAGATGGGGCAGGGGGTGACGACGCTGCTGCCGCAGATCGTCGCCCATGAACTCGGCGCGGACTGGCGGCAGGTGGCGGTCGAACCCGCGCCGGTCAGCGCGCTCTACGCCAATGCCGTGCTGGCCGCGAAATGGGCGCCGCTCTGGATGCCGGTCATGCCGGGTCTGGTCGAGGCACCGGAGGGCATGATCGCGCGGCGCTGGGCCGAGGATCACCGCTTCAACGTCACGGCGGACGGGACCTCCCTTGCCGCTTACGAAGGCCCGGCCCGCGCCGCTGCCGCCTCGGCCCGCGCCCTGCTGGTCCAGGCCGCCGCCGCGCGCTGGAAGGTCGCGCCGGAAGAATGCGAAGTGGCGGGCGGCCTCGTGATTCTTGGCGATAAGCGCCTGAACTTCGGCCCCCTGGCGGCGGAAGCATCCGCTTTCTCGCCGCCCGATCCGCCGCCGCTCCGGCCCGAGGCACCGGCCGAGAAACCCGGCGAGTTCCTGCCCGGCGCGCCCTTGCGCTACCCGCGCCTCGACCTGCCTTCGAAAGTGGACGGATCGTGGACTTTTGCAGGCGACGTGCGCCTGCCCGACATGCTGCGCGCGGCGATCCGTCAGGCGCCGATCGGCAAGGCCGAAGTCTCGGGTCTCGACGAGAACGCCGCCAAGGGCCTGCGCGGCTTTGTGCGCTTCGTCCGGGGACCGGACTGGGTAGCGGCGCTGGCGCAGGACTGGTGGACGGCCGAAACTGCGCTCACCCGTGCCGCACCGCGCTTTCGCGTCGCGCGCGGCAGTGACAGCGGCGAGATCGACGGCGCACTGGATGAGGCCATGGCGCACGGCGTGCCCACCCGCATCCACCTTGCGGGCGATGCAGGCGCCATCGAAGGCGCCCTGCCGGTCCAGATCCGCTACGAGGTCGCTCCGGCCGTTCACGCCACGATAGAGACCGCCTCCGCCACCGCGCGCCTGGAAAACGGCCGCCTCGAACTCTGGATCGGCACCCAGGCGCCCGAGGCCGCACGCGCGGCGGCAGCCGAGGCGCTGGGGATGCGCGCCGCCGATGTCGTGCTCTATCCGATGCCGATCGGCGGCAGTTTCGACCGGCGGCTGGAATGCGCCAATGCCGCGCAAGTCGCCGTCCTTGCGAAAGAGGCCGGGCGCCCGGTGCAGCTCACCTGTTCGCGGCGGCAGGAGCATTTCGCGACCTTTCCCCGCGCGCCTGCCGTTGCGGTCATGGCCGCCCGCCCCGATGCGGAGGGCAGGCCGACAAGCTGGCGCGCCCGCATCGCCGCGCCTGCCACCGCGCGCGAATTCGCTCGCCGCTTTTTCTCGGGCGATGCCCCGTTCGACGCGCTCGACGCCGTTGCCGAGGCCGCCGATCCGATGGCGCTGGAAGGCGCGATCCCGGCCTATGCCGTGCCGAACATCGCCGTTGACCACATCCCCGCCGCGATCGGCCTGCCGACCGGGCGAATGCGCGGCAATGCCCATGGCTACACCGCCTTCTTCACCGAGAGCTTCGTGGACGAACTCGCGCACGAGGCCGGACGCGAGCCGCTGTCCTTCCGCATGGCCATGCTCGGCCACGACCCACGCCTCGCCGAATGCCTCCAGCGCGCCGCCGGCCTCGCACAGTGGGGTGGCGGCGGCGACAACAGCGGCCAGGGCATCGCCTGCCACGTCATCGGCGAGGGCCGCATCGCTCTGGTCGCGAGCGCCCGCCGCGACGAGAACGGGGTGCGGGTGGACAAGCTGAGTGCGGTCGCCGACATCGGTCGCATCGTGAACTTCGACGTCGCCCGGCAGCAGATCGAGGGCGGGCTGGTCTTCGGCCTCGGCCTGGCCCTGGGATGCAGCCCCAATTACGCAGGCGGACGGCCGGACGGCGAGCGGCTGACCGACCTTGCCCTGCCGACACTCGCGGATTGCCCGGAGATCGAGGTGGACTTCATCGAGAGTACCGCCGATCCTGCCGATCCGGGGGAACTCGGCACGGCGGTCGTCGCGCCCGCCGTCGCCAATGCGCTCTATTCGGCAACCGGACTTCGTTTCCGGCGTTTGCCGCTCTTTGCCGAGGATATGTAATGCCCGTCCGTGAACAGCCGTCCGCCCAAACCGGCGGAACCGGCGTCCTTCTCGTCAATCTCGGCACACCGGACGCGCCTACGGCTCCGGCGGTGCGGCGCTATCTTGCGGAATTCCTGTCCGACCCGCGCGTGGTGGAAATCCCGGCGATCGCCTGGAAGCCGATCCTTCACGGCGTGATCCTGCGCACCCGTCCTGCCAAGTCCGCCCATGCCTACCAGCAGGTCTGGACCGACGCTGGGTCGCCGCTCGCCGCGATCACCCGCGCACAGGCGGCGCGCTTGCAGGAGCTTCTGGGCACGCGCGCCAAAGTGGATTGGGCGATGCGCTACGGCAATCCCTCGATCCCCTCGCGGCTTCAGGCGATGAAGGATGCCGGGTGCGACCGCATTCTCGTCGCGCCGCTCTATCCGCACTATTCGGGGGCGACGACGGCTTCGGTCATGGACAAGCTGGGCGATACGCTGGCCGGGATGCGCGCGCAGCCGGCGATCCGCACCCTGCCGCCCTACTACGACGACCCGGCCTTTATCGACGCGCTGGAGACCGATCTCCTGCGCCAGATCGAGGCACTGGACTTCGTGCCCGAAGTGCTGCTGCTGTCCTATCACGGCATGCCCCAGCGCACGGCGGACCTCGGCGATCCCTATTACCGGCACTGCCTTGAGACTTCGCGCCTGTTGACCCAGCGCCTGGCGCAGGTGCGGCCCGATTTGCGGATCGAGACGAGTTTCCAGTCGCGTTTCGGCCGCGCCAAGTGGCTGGAACCCTCGACCGAGGACGTGTTGGCGCGCGAGGCCAAGGCCGGAACCCGCCGCATGGCGGTGGCGGCGCCGGGCTTCTCCGCGGACTGCGTCGAGACGCTGGAGGAACTCGCGATTCGCGGGGCGGAAGTCTTCGCGGAGGCGGGCGGAGAGCGCCTTGCCGTGCTCGCCTGCCTGAACGACGGCGCGGCGGGAATGGCGATGCTGCAAGCGCTTGTAACGCGGGAACTGTCCGGATGGTAACAAGGATTTAACCATCGCCTCCGTTGACTCCGGCGGGCGCCGACCTACCCCAGAAGGCGGATATCGTAGCGGGGGCGAACGACCATGCAGCACTCGGAAATTGCCGATTTTTCCTATGGAGCGTCGCAGGACGGGCGTGGCGGGGGAACGGTCTCGCTGGCGATCTTCGCGGATCGGGCGCACGTCCGGGCCACGATGCGCGAGGATGCGGCAGGTGCCGGGCTGGAAGTGGCGCAGGCCGGACCGCTCGACGATCTCCTGCAACCGGACGGCAGGCCGCTGGCCGACGTGGTTCTGCTCGATTGCCCGATCGTCGATGCCGCCACGATGGCCGCGCTCGCCCGGCTGGACTTGCGGGCCTCGCAGCGCGGCACCCGGCTCATCGTCTCCACGTCGGAAGAGGGGCTGGATGACGTCTTTGCCTGTATGGACATGTCCGCGCCGCTGCTGCTGGTCGATCCGAACCGCGCCGATCGGGTGATCGCGCTGGGTCAGGTGCTGGGCGGTTTTCCGGCCGGGCGCCTGCGTGAACTCTCCGAAACGGATCGCCTGATGCTGCTGCGCCTGACCGAGCAGGTCGGCCAGATCGCAGGCCATATCGACCGGCTGGCCCCGTCCCAAACGAAGCCGTCCACCCCGCCGCCGCCTGCCAGAGCGGTTCCGCTGGCGGCTGCCGCCACTCTGCCCGAGGCGCGGCTGATCCGCCGGATAATCCGCCAGCGCCAGTTGCGCTCGCGTTTCTTCGAAGACGATCTCTTCGCGGACCCTGCCTGGGACATGCTGCTGGACCTCGCGGCGGCGCGGGTGGAGGGCAAGCAGGTGTCGGTCACCTCGCTCTGCATCGCCTCGGGCGTCCCGCCGACGACGGCACTGCGCTGGATCGGAGTCCTCGTTCGGGCCGACCTGTTCCAGCGCGTCAGCGACGAAACCGACCGCCGCCGCGCCTTCATCGAACTGACGGACGATGCAGCAGCCCGCCTTGCGCGCTATTTCAACGAGATCGCCACGCTGGGCGTGAGCGCTCTCTGAGCGTCCGGATTCTATCGGAAAGTGGTGCCGGCTGCAGGAATCGAACCCGCGACCCCCTGATTACAAATCAGGTGCTCTACCAACTGAGCTAAGCCGGCCCTGCGCATCGCAAAATGTGATGCGCGAAACAAGTCCGGCGCCCTTACCGCGAGGAAGGGGCGCCGGTCCAGTTGCTTTTGTGAAATATCCGCTCAGAAAATCGCGTGGGGTGCATCTTCCTGCATCATCGCCTGCCGCACGAGCGGGATCGGCGGGCCGCCGTGGCTCAGGAACTGGTCGTGGAACGGCTTCCAGGCCGCGCGGCCGCCGCGTGAGGCGGTCCAGTCGTCGCGCAGCTTGCGGATCATCAGCTTGCCCAGCGTGTAGTTGAGGTAGGCCGGATCGTAAGTGCCGCGCGCGGCCTGCTGTTCTGCGGTGCCTTCGTCCTGGTAGCATTCGTCCATGAACATCCGCTTGGACTGTTCCTGCGTCATGCCGCGTGCATGGAGGCCGATCGCCGAGAGATAGCGGCAATTGCGCAGGAGGGCGTTCGAGAGCTGGCCGACATGGACACCGGCGTCGCCGTTCCCCAGACCCGCTTCCCACATCATTTCCTCGGCATAGTGCGCCCAGCCTTCGGCATAGGCATAGCCGACCCAGAGGCGGCCGACCCACGAAGGGGAGCGGTTCGAGTGAAGGAATTGCAGGAAGTGGCCCGGCATTACCTCGTGGACGGAGGTGAACAGGAGGTCGTTCTTGCCGGGGATGTAGTCCTGCTGCATCTGCTGCGACCACGAGGGGTCGGGCGGCGAGATGTAGTAGACCGAGGGGATGCCTTTCTCCAGCGGCCCGGCGGGATCGATATAGGCCGAGTTCTGGCGGTTGTAGGGCGGGCTTTCCTCCACCAGCGCCTGCTCGGTGCCGGGGATCGTGGCGATGTCGTGCTGGCGCACGAAGGCGGTCAGGTCGGGGATCTGGAGACGGGCGGCGGCGACGGGACCGCCTTCCGGCTTGTCGGCGCGCATCTTGTCGAAGCAGCCCTGGATGTCCTTGCCCGGTGCATATTCGACGCAGGCTGCCTTGAGCAGGTCCTGGTTGCGCTTGAGATCGGCGCGGCCCACGGCTTCCAGTTCGCTCAGCGGGGCATCGACGGCCTCGGTGGCGGCAAGCATGCGCGAGAAGCGCTCGGCGCCCATCGCGAAGTCCTGCGTCGGCGTGGCCTTGCCCAGCCAGTCCGAGAGGTCCTGCATGGCCTTGGCGGCGCTTTCCGAGCTGGCCTTGAACTCGGCCTGGAGCCTGGCATCCTTGACGTCGGCAAAGGCGGCGCGGGCGTCGCCGCGATAATATTCCGCGAAGCCCGAGAAGCCTGCGGTGCCGAGCTTGATGAAGCTGGCGGGCATGGCGGTTTTCAGGTTGCCGCGAATCTGGGCGGCGGCGGCGGGCACGGCCTTGAAGAAGGCGATCATCGCCTTCATGCGCGTCGGCTTGTCGGCATAGGCGCGGCTGACGTAGACGTTCGGATCGAGGCCGTTCTCGATGTAGAAGCCGGGATTGGTGTGCGGCTTGTCGGCGTCTTCCAGCCAGAACAGCTGGCCCTTGGCGACTTGCACCAGATAGTCGCGCTCGAAGCGGTCCTCGGCGGTGAGGCCGGTGAAGGCGCCGGCATCGGCGATGACTTTCTTCAGGAAAGTGCCGCGCGCCTTGAGGCCGGCGGGGCTCCAGTCGGGCAGCTTGCCGTCGAACTGATGCGCGCCCTGATAGATGGCGAAGGCGGGGTCCTGCACCATCCAGGCTTCGATCGTGCGGTCGACGAAAGCCTTCCACGGCGTGGCCGGCTTGCCCAGCGCTATCGCCAGCGGGCTGGGCTGGGGCGCGGCGGGGGCTTTTGCGTTCGCGGTCTGGGCACCGAGGCTGAGGGCAAGGCAGGCGATCCCTGCCAGCAAGGCGTGTTTCATAAGTGGAACTGTCCCTGTCGATCATCTTGGGGGCGTCGTTCGTCGCCCCGATAACGGGAGGTTCTGGGCTATGTCGCGCCGAAGGTCCAGCCCTCGGTTCGGGCCAGTTCCGGTGTAAGATCAGCGGGTTTCCACAAGTCCGCGCGCGGGGCGGCGGTGCGCAGCCAGGCGGCGGTGAGCAGGGCGTCGGCGCTGTGGTCGTCGATGGGACCGATCCCCGCGACGGGGGGCGAGCCCAGCACGGCGAGAGCGTCGTTGAGCGCGGCATGGTCGGTCATTTTCGCCCGGTTGGCCGTGCGTCCGGCGGCGACGGCGGCGAGCGTCGTGTAGATCTCCGTCACCACCGAGCCGGTTTGCGGCAGGGGATCGATCGGCCAGACCGGAACCGCGCCGTCGAGGCGATGCAGCAGCCGCATGCCGGTGAGGCTGGACTTGCCGACTTGCGCGGCGCCGACGAGGTTGAAGTTGGAGTAGGGCTTGCACCCGGCACGGGCCTGTGCCTCCTCGGTCACGCGCATGCGGCCCCGGCGGTGGGCTGCGCCGGGAAGATGGAAGCGCGCACCTTCGCGGCCGCCGTGGCGGCGGAAGTAGGCGCTCAATTCCCGGTGATCGACGAAGCTGGCCGCGGCGAGATGGTCGTCGTTGGCGCAGATCGTGTCGATCAGGGCCCAGAGCGCGCGGGCATCGGTGGGGCTGTCCGCCCAGTCCGGAAAGAAGGCACCGGCATCCGCGAAAGGCAGCGAGATACCGAGGTCGAGGCCGACGAGCGTGTCCTCCGGCAGGCCGCGGCGCAGCAGGTCCAGCACTTCCGCGCGCGACCAACAGGCATGGCCTTCCGGACGCAGCAAGCGCGGTGCCCCCTCAAGCCCGCAGAGCGCGACCGCGATTCCCTTCTGGCGCGGGCCGAGCGCGCCGGACCAGTCGATCGCCATGAAATGCCGGAAGCGGGGCATCCTCTGTCGCTATTCCTCGCGCCGCTCGGCCCGCTTGCGGTCCCACCATTCGATGCGCTTGCGGATATCGCGTTCGAAGCCGCGCTCTACCGGCTCGTAGAAGGTCTCGGGCGCCATGTCGTCCGGCCAGTAGTTGTCGCCGGAGAAACCGTCCGGGGCGTCGTGGTCGTAGGCGTAGTCCTTGCCGTAGCCGATGTCCTTCATCAGCTTGGTCGGCGCATTGAGGATATTGGCGGGGGGCGAGAGCGAGCCGGTCTCGCGGGCGGAACGCGCCGCGGCCTTGTACGCCTTGTAGGCCGCGTTCGATTTCGGCGCGGTGGCGACATAGAGGCAGGCCTGGGCGATCGCCAGTTCGCCCTCCGGCGAGCCGAGGAACTCGTAGGCCTGCTTGGCGGCGAGGCACTGCACGAGCGCCTGCGGATCGGCGAGGCCGATGTCCTCGCTGGCCATGCGCACGAGGCGGCGCAGCAGGAACAGCGGCTCCTCGCCCGCCGTCAGCATCCGCGAGAGGTAGTAGAGGGCCGCCTGCGGGTCCGAGCCGCGCACCGCCTTGTGGAGCGCCGAGATCAGGTTGTAGTGGCCATCGCGGTCCTTGTCGTAGACGGCGACGCGGCGTTGCAGGAACTGGCCGAGCCCGGCGGGGTCGAGCGGCTCCGGAATCTGCGCGGCGTAAAGCGTCTCGGCCTGGTTGAGCAGGAAGCGCCCGTCGCCGTCGGCCGAGGCGACCAGCGCGGCGCGGGCATCGGTATCGAGCGGCAGCGGGCCTTCCAGCGCCTCGGCCTTGTCCAGCAGGGTGCTCAGCGCCTCCGCGTCGAGGCGGTGGAGGATCAGCACCTGAGCGCGGCTGAGCAGGGCGGCGTTGAGCGCGAAGCTGGGGTTCTCGGTGGTCGCGCCGACGAGGGTGACGGTGCCGCGCTCGACGAAAGGCAGGAAGCCGTCCTGCTGGGCGCGGTTGAAGCGGTGGATCTCGTCCACGAAGAGCAGCGTGCGCTGCCCGGCCCGCGCCGCGAGATCGGCTTCGGCGAAGGCCTTCTTGAGGTCGGCTACGCCCGAGAACACGGCCGATACGGCGATGAAGCGCATGCCCACCGCGTCGGCGAGGAGGCGCGCGGTGCTGGTCTTGCCGGTGCCGGGCGGTCCCCAGAGGATCATCGAGGAGAGGCGGCCCGCAGCCACCATGCGGCCGATCGGGCCTTCGGGGCCGGTCAGGTGTTCCTGCCCGACCACGTCGTCCAGCGTGCGCGGGCGCAAGCGGTCGGCCAGCGGGGCATCCTCGCGCGGCTCGCCGGGCGGAGGGGCAGGGGGAAGGTCGTCGGCAAAGAGGTCGGCCATGGGGCTTATCTAGCCATTGTTCCGGGGAATTGCATCGTTTTGGCCGCGGGCTTATTCTTGCCGGCTTGAAGGGAAGGTGGCCGATGATCGGAACTCTGGGGATCAGGACCCCGCGTCACTTGTGGGCCGTCGGCGTGCTGGCGCTCGTGTGGAATGCCTTCGGGTGCACTGATTTCACGATGACCGTGACGCGCAACCCAGAATGGCTCGCGCCGCTCTCTCCGGAAATGATCGACTGGCTGGACGCCGCGCCGAGCTGGACCGTGGTGACATGGGCGCTGGGCGTCTGGGGCGGACTGGCGGGAGCGTTGCTGCTGCTCCTGCGCTCGCGCTGGGCGGTGGCCGCCTTCACGGCCTCGCTGCTGGGGCTGGCGGTGAACCAGATCTATCCGTTCATCTCCGAGGTGCCGGGGATGCTGACCAGTCCGGCCAGCATCGCCATCACCCTGGTGATCTGGATCGTTGCGGTGTTTCTGCTCTGGTATGCGGTGCGGATGCGCAACAGGGGCGTGCTGCGCTGATCCTTCAGCCCCGCGCGCGCTGGCGGATCAGGCGCAGATAGGTGTCGGCGACGGCCTGATTGATGCGATCCCAGCTGAAGTCGAGCGCGCGGGCTTCCCCGGCAAGGCCGTGGGCGGCGCGGAGCTGCGGATTCTCGATATAGGCCTTCAGCGCTTCGGCGAACTGGTGGATGGCGCCGGGCGGGATCAGGCGCCCCGAGACGTGATCGTCGACGAGGCTCTGGCTGCCGGTGGCGGCGGCGGCGACGACCGGCAGGCGGCAGGCCATCGCCTCCAGCGTGACGTTGCCGAACGTCTCGGTGACCGAGGGGTTGAACAGCATGTCCATGCCGGCGACCGCGCGGGCGAGGTCGGCGCCTTGCTGGAAGCCGACGAAGGCGGCCTGCGGCAGGCGGGCCTGGAACCATTCGCGCGCCGGCCCCTCGCCGACGACGAGGACGCGGTGGGCGACGCCCCGGCGGGTGAGATCGTCGAGCGTGTCGGAAAAGACGTCGAGGCCTTTTTCCATCACCAGGCGACCGAGGAAGCCGACCACCACTTCATGGTCGGCGATGCCCTGGGCGCGGCGCCAGGCGAGGTCGCGGCGGTCCGGGTGGAAGATCTCCCGATCCACGCCGCGCGACCAGATCGACACGTCGTAGTTCATGCGCTGTTCGCGCAGGAGCTGGGCCATCGATTCCGAAGGCGCCACCAATGCGTCGCAACGGCGGTAGAAGCGGCGCAGGATCGCCTCGATCACCGGCTCGCCCCAGGCCATGTTGTAGTAGCGCAGATAGGTCTCGAACCGGGTGTGGACCGAGGCGAGCACCGGCAGCTTGCGCGCCCGCGCCCAGGTCACGGCCTGATGGCCGACCGGGTCGGGCGAGGAGACGTGTACGACATGCGGCGCGAAGGCCTTGAGGTCGCGGCGCGCCTTTACCGAGATGGCGAGTGGGACGCGGTACTCGGGGCGGTTCGGGATCGGCAGCGAGTGGATGCCGATCAGGTCGCCGGTCGGCTCGAACGCGGGGTTCTTCACGACGGGGGCATAGACCCGCACTTGCGCGCCCTGGCGCAGGAGATAGCCGACGAGGCGGTTGAGCGCCTGGTTGGCGCCGTCACGGACATAGTTGTAGTTGCCCGAAAACAGGGCAATGCGCAGGTCGGCGGTTTCCATGGTGGGCGCCCCATAGCCTTCCCCGCCGCGATTGGCGAGTGGGCTTCACAGATGCGCGCCCGTTATTGCGGAAAACCGACAAGAGCGTTTGCCCTTTGCCGGGAAACGCTCTCGTCTTTTGACAGAAAAAACATTCCCGGCGCGCAGGCCGCTCGCCGGGAATCGGTGTCAGCGGCGCCAGTCGCGCCTGCGGTCGTCGCGCCAGTGGTCGCGGCCGCGATCCCAGCGGTTGCGGTCGCCACGCCAGCCGCGTCGATCGTCGCGCCAGCCACGGCGGTCGTCGCGCCAGGCATGGCGGCCATCGCGCCAGCGGTCACGCCCGCCCCAACGTTCGCGATAGTAGGGGGCGTAATAGCGGTCGTAATAGCGATCGCGGTAGTAGCGGTTGGGGGCGCCGTCGTAATAGTAGTAGTAGCCCGGACGGTCGCGTACGGTCACGTAGCGACGGCGATCGTAATAGTCGCGATCGTAATAGCGATCGTCGCCGCGATCGGCGATCGCCGCGCCCAGGGCCAGGCCGATCACCCCGGCACCGATGGCGATGGCCGCGTCGTTCCCGCCGCCGCGTCGGTCGTAGTAATCTCGCGCCATGGCCGGCGCGGAGGCCGTCAGGGCGGAGGCGGCCAGAGCCGTCGCGAGGCCCAGGGACTTCCAGTTCAGTTTCATGATATCGCACTCCTTTCCAAGCCAACCAAGTTACGGCGGAATCGGTGGGCACGTTGGACCTTCAAAATCCGCTTCCGGCCGTGAACTTGGCGTGAATTTGACGTTACCTTCGATGGACCGCCCGTCCGCGTCGCCGAAGTGAATGGGGCGGCGGCCCGCAAACGAGGTGCCCGCAAGCTGGGGCACCCGGCCGAGGAGGAGGATGGCCGGGCGCCCGCTTGGGGATCGGAGAGGGGTTTATCCGACCCGCCTGGGTGGTTCAGTATCCGCGGCGGAAGTCACCGCGATCGTGGTCGTAGCCGCGGCGCCAGTCGCCGCGATCTCCACGCCATTCGTTCCGGCCGCGCTGATAGCGGTCGTAATCGTCGCGGCTGTGGCGACCGCCGTCGCGGTCCCAGTACCAGCCGTCGCGATATTGCCAGCCGTTATCGTAGGCATAGCCGCTGTCGTAGTAGCGGTCGCGATCCCGATAGCGGTCGCGGTCGTTGCTGCTCGAGGCGATGATCGCGCCGAGTGCCAGACCGACCACGCCGGCACCGATGGCGACGGCGGCGGTATTGTCGTTGTGGCGGTAATAGTCGCGGGCCATGGCCGGGGTCGCACTGGCGAGAGCGGTGGCGGCGAGGGCAGTGGCGATAGTTGCGTTACGGAAGAATGCCATTGTTCGAAACTCCTTGCTGGGAAGGGGCTCCGGTGAGGCCGGGGTCTCGTCCCTGTATGCGCTCCTTCTAGCCGTGGCTGGCTTAACCGGATCGGAGCGAATCGAGCAGCTTTCGTTCAGATTTGTCTCAAATTTTATGAACATTAAGGGCGCACTGCTTTGGCTAGGCCTCGGCCTGTCTCCGATATTGTCTCGGCTCGTCGCAAGAAAGGAAACCAAATCCGTGGGTTAGACTTCGGGGAGGGCCAAACCCTAAAAAACGACAGGGATCTTACAATGAAATTTGCCCCCCTCGCCACGACGGCCCTCGGCCTTGCCGCCGCCGCTTTGGCTTTCCCCGCCAGTGCCCAGGAAATCGCGACCTCCACGCCCGAGCGCGACAGTCATTTCAATGGTCCTTACGTCCAAGCCTTCGGCGGTCTTTCGACGCGCGGCAACGATGGCGGCGACAGCCTGCGCTTCGATACCGATGGCGACGGCCGCTATGACAACACCGTCAATACCGCTGCCGGAGACAATGCCTTCAGCCCCGGCTTCTGCAACGGCCGCGCGCGCGGCGCCACGCCTGCCGACGGCTGCCGCAGCGACAAGGACGGCGCGGAATACGGCGTCCGCTTCGGCTACGACAAGCGCATGGGCAACTTCGTGGTCGGCGGCCTCGTCGAGGGCGTGAAGAGCGAGGCCAAGGATGCGACGTCCGGCTTCAGCACGACCCCGGCCAGCTACGTGATCCAGCGCAAGCTCGACTACGGCCTCTCGGGCCGTGTCCGCGCCGGTTACACCCCGAACGGTGGGGCGCTGTTCTATGTCACCGGCGGCGGCGGCGTGGCCAAGATCGACCACGACTTCCTGACCACCAACACCGCCAACTCGTTCGATCCGCAGCGGAACAACCGCGTGGCCTGGGGCTGGCAGGCCGGTGGCGGCGCCGAGATCATGGTGACCAACAAGGTCAGCCTCGGCCTCGAATATCTCTACAACCGCTACAGCGACAACAAGTACAACGTCGAGGTCGGGCAGGGCACGGCGCCTGCAACCAATCCGTTCCTGATCGATTCGGGCTCGACCAGCATCAAGGGTTCGAACAAGAACTTCGACTACCACTCGCTGCGCGCGACGGTAGGCTACCGGTTCTAACCAAGTTTGGGAGAGGGCCGAAAACGGCTCCAAAGGTAAAGGGGCGGCAATCGCGAGATTGCCGCCCCTTTATTGTTTGCTGAGAAAGCCGAGGCTCCCGAAGGATCAGTCCTTCTTGCGGCTCTGCTTCTTGCGCTCGTTCGGGTCGAGGAAGGCCTTGCGCAGACGGATCGACTGCGGGGTCACTTCGACCATTTCGTCGTCGTCGATGTAGGCGATCGCCTGTTCCAGCGTCATCACGCGGGGCGGGGTGAGGCGGATGGCGTCGTCCTTGCCGGTCGAACGGAAGTTCGTCAGCTGCTTCGACTTCATCGGGTTCACTTCGAGATCGTCGGGCTTGGCGTTTTCGCCGATGATCATGCCCTCGTAGATCTTTTCCTGCGGCTTCACGAACAGGATGCCGCGATCTTCGAGGCTGTTCAGCGCGTAGCCGACGGCTTCACCGGTGCCGTTCGAGATCAGCACGCCGTTCTGGCGGCCTTCGATCGGGCCCTTGTGAGCGTCGTACTTCTCGAACAGGCGGTTCATGATGCCGGTGCCGCGGGTGTCCGAAAGGAACTCGCCGTGGTAGCCGATCAGGCCGCGCGAAGGGGCCGAGAAGGTGATCCGGGTCTTGCCGGCGCCCGAAGGACGCATGTCGGTAAGCTCGGCCTTGCGGCGCTGCATCTTCTCGACGACCGTGCCCGAGAACTCGTCGTCCACGTCGATCACGACGGTTTCGTACGGTTCGGTGCGGCCACCGTTTTCGTCCTTGCCGAACAGCACGCGCGGGCGGCTGATGCCCAGTTCGAAGCCTTCGCGGCGCATCGTTTCGATCACGACGCCCAGCTGAAGTTCGCCGCGACCGGCAACTTCGAAGCTGTCGCGGTCGGCCGATTCGGTGACGCGGATGGCAACGTTGGTTTCCGCTTCGCGCATCAGGCGGTCGCGGATCATGCGGCTCGTCACCTTGTCGCCTTCACGGCCCGCGAGCGGCGAGTCGTTGACGGCAAAGCGCATCGCCAGGGTCGGCGGATCGATCGGCTGGGCCTTGATCGGCACCGAAACCGAGGGATCGGCGATGGTGTTCGACACGGTGGCCTTTTCGAGGCCGGCCAGCGCGATGATGTCACCGGCGCGGGCTTCTTCCACGGGAACGCGGTCGAGGCCACGGAACGACAGCACCTTGGTGGCGCGGCCGACTTCGATCACCTTGCCGTCGGCGTCGATGGCGCGGATCGGGTCGTTGACCTTGAGCTTGCCCGACTGGACGCGGCCGGTGAGGACGCGGCCCATGAAGTTGTCACGGTCAAGCAGGGTGGCGAGGAACGAGAACGGCGCGTCCTCGTCGAGGTCGGGCGCGGGGACGTGCTCGACGATCTTTTCGAACAGCGGAGTCAGGTTGCCTTCGCGGGCATCCGGATCGTAGCTGGCGTAGCCGTTGCGGCCCGAAGCGTAGAGGGTCGGGAAGTCGAGCTGTTCGTCGTTGGCGTCGAGGCTGACGAAGAGGTCGAACACTTCGTCCAGCACTTCGGCGTGACGGCCGTCGGGACGGTCGATCTTGTTGACGACGACGATCGGCTTCAGGCCGAGGCCGAGCGCCTTGCCGGTCACGAACTTCGTCTGCGGCATCGCGCCTTCCGACGAGTCCACCAGCAGGACGACGCCGTCGACCATCGAGAGGATGCGTTCCACTTCGGCGCCGAAGTCGGCGTGGCCCGGAGTGTCGACGATGTTGATGCGGTAGCCGTTCCACTCGATCGAAGTCGGCTTCGCAAGGATGGTGATCCCGCGTTCCTTTTCGAGGTCGTTCGAGTCCATCGCACGTTCTTCAATGCGCTGGTTGTCACGGAAGGTGCCGGACTGGCGGAAAAGCTGGTCGACGAGGGTGGTCTTGCCGTGGTCGACGTGCGCAATAATGGCGATATTGCGCAAGGGAAGCGGGGCTGACATGCAGTGCCTATCGGTTCGAGGAGTTGGCCAGCAGCGCATGCTGCGCCGCAAAATTGGCGCGCCCTTAACCGATCCCGGCAATTTCGGCAAGCGTGCAAGGCGTCTCATGCAATTGTGGCGCTTGTGTCACATCCGGACGGAGCCTTCACCTTGGCCGCATGAGTTATTGTTTTGGCCGCCTTATTCCCTTAGAGTCGGCTTCGTAATCAGAGCGAGACGGTGAATCAAAGAATGCACCGCCGCCGGGAGAGGATGCGCTAGGTTTTCCCAGATTGGGTTTTTCCCAGACGGGCGAAGCTTCGCCATCCCATGAAGACAGATCCAGCCGTGCCTCTACGGGTGCGGCGGCGCGTTACCGGCACACAGTCGGAGCGTGAAAAGCGGTGACGGCGCAGGGGAGGAGTCGCAGGCACCGCAAACTCAGCCAGGGACGCGCGGGCACGCCTGCGCGTCCCTTTTCCTTTGGCCTTTGCCTTTGGTCCGGCATCTTCCTTTCCGGCTTCTTCACCATGTCTCGCACTTGCTCAGCAGATTCCCGTCCTTATAACGCAAGACCTTGAACACGAGGGGAAAGACATGCTCGACTATATGGTGATGCCGTTCAAGCGGTATGCAGACTTCAAGGGCCGTTCGCTTCGGATCGAATATTGGAGCTTCGCTCTGCTCAATTTCATCGTCTTTGCCGTGATTCTCGGCATTTCGATGGTCCTGGGCTTTTCCTTCGGCGCGTTTCAGCAAGTCGAGCAGGGTGGCGATCCTTCGGCGCTGTTTGGAGCCGGTTTCTTCGTACTCATCGGGCTTGCCGGTCTCTACAGCCTTGCCGTGCTCATTCCCGGCATCGCCGTTGCGGTGCGCCGCTTCCACGACCGCGACATGAGCGGCTGGTGGTATCTCGGCTTCATCGTGCTCGGCGTGATTCCGCTGGTCGGCTGGATCGCCACGATCGCCTCGTTCGTGATCACCTGCCTGCCCGGCACGCCCGGCCCCAACCGTTTCGGTCCGGACCCGCTCGACCCGGCCGGCGCCGACGTCTTCGCCTGATTACAGCTCCCGTAGCGCCCTCGCCGGTTTCGCGCGCAGCAGCGGTAGCGAACCGGCGAGGGCGAACGTCAGGATCAGCACGATCCCGGCCCCGAGCACGGCCAGAATGCGGGGCCAGTCGGGCATCCATTCGAACGCGAAGAGCTTGACGATCACTGCCCAGGCCATGGCGCTGCCCGCCCCGAGCGCGACGACGGCGAGCACGGCCGCGATCAGACCGTACTCCGCTACCTGAAGCAGCAGGAGCTGGCCCCGGCTGGCGCCCAGCACGCGCAGGATCACGTTGTCGTAGGTGCGGCTGGCCCGCGCCGCCGCGATCGCGCCCAGCAGCACCGCAAGACCTGCCAGCACCGCGACCGAGGCGGCGGCGAGAATCGCCAGCGTCATCTGGTCGAGCAAATCGCGGGCATCGCGCAGCAGGGTGCCGGTCTCGATCACCGAACTCGACGGGAAGGCGCGGGCGAGGCGCGGCAGCAGCCCTGCCGTCGATTTTCCACGTGGAACCTCGATCGTCGCGGCCAGATTGTGCGGGGCATCGGCCAGCGCGTTCGGCGAGAACACCAGCACGAAGTTGAAGCCGAGCGTGTCCCAGTCGATTCGGCGCAGCGCCGCGACCCTCGCCGTGCGTTCCACACCGAGCAGGCCGACCGTCACATAGTCGCCGACTTTGAGGCCGACGGTCTGCGCGAACTTCTCGTCCACCGAGACCAGCGGCTCGCCGCGATGGAACTCCGGCCACCACTTTCCGGAAGTCACCGTGCTGCCCTGGGGCGCGCCGACCGAATAAGTCAGCCCGCGCTCGCCCTTGAGCGCCCAGGCGTCCTCGGGAATTTCCTTCAGGTCCGACACGCGGGTCATGCGGTCCTTCGGGCCGTAGGCGAGGATGCGACCGCGCATGTTGGGGACCATTTGCAGGGTCGAACCCGGGGCCTCGCGGGCGACGACATCGCGGAATTCCCCGGCCTTGTCCTTGGGCACGTCGAGCACGAAGAAGTCCGGCGCGCGGGCGGGCACGGTCCTGCGGATATTGGCGTCGAGGCTGGTCTGGACGGCGGCGATCAGCACGAAGGCGGAGAGGCCGAAGCCCAGCGCCGTCACCAGCGCGCCGGTCTGGGCGCCGGGGCGGTGGAGGTTGGCGAGACCTGCGCGGAGCATGGGATCGCGCGGACGCGGCAGTCTGGCGGCGAGGCGGCGGATGCCGAGCCCGATCAGCGCCAGCAGGGCGAGCATCAGCGCCGCCCCCCCGAGGAAGCCGAGCGTCACCAGCGGCTGCGCGGCATTGAGCAGGGCCAGCGCGGTCATGGCGGCAAGGCCGAGTCCGACCGGCAGCAGCCATGCCCGGCGTCTGGCCGCGAGGGGTGAGACTTGCGCGCGCATCAGCGCCATCGCCGGGAAGCTACGCGCCTTGGCGAGCGGCGGCGCGGCGAAGATCAGAGCGACCAGCAGGCCATAAGCAGCCGCCGTCAGCAGCGCTCCGGGCGAGACGGTGAAGCCGGTATCGACCGGCAGCAGCGCGCCGAGAGCGCCTGCCAGCAGCGGTGTCACCAGTACGCCCGCCAAGAGTCCGGCGAGGCTGCCGACAAGCGCCGCCGCGCCCACTTGCAGAAGGTAGATGCGGGCAATGTCGCGGCTCGTGGCGCCGAGCACCTTGAGCGTGGCGATCGAGGTGCGCCGCGCTTCGAGATAGGACGAGACGCCGCCGCCGATGCCGATCCCGGCGATGACCAGCGCCGCGAGGCCCACGAGCGTCAGGAACTGGCCCATGCGGCTGACGAAGCGCTCGGTCGAAGGCGATGCGGCCTTGCGGGTGCGGGTCTCGAAGGCATCGTCGCCGAAGCGCTTGTCGAGGGCTTTCACGACGGCATCCGGATCGCGCACGGGATCGGTGAACTTCACGCGGGTGGCGCTGCGATACATGGCGCCGGGCTGGGTGAGACCGGCGCGTTCGGGCAGATCCAGCGTGGAAATCGCCGCATCGCCGAGCGCGAAACCTTCGGAGAGCTTCTCCGGATCGCTGGCGATCAAGCCGCCGACCTTTTGATCCACACCGCCGAGCGAGACCGTGTCGCCGGGTTTCACGCCGAGGCGGGCGGCGGTGCCCTCGGAGAGCCAGACCACGCCTGCGGGCGGTGCACCGAGCTTGCGGCCGTCCTTGAGTTCGAGCTTTCCGTAGAGCGGCCAGTTCGCATCCACTGCCTTCAGCGCCACGGGGGCGGTGAGGTCGCCCTTGCGCGCGATGGCTTGCAGGCGCAGCCCGGGCGAGACCCTGCCGTAGCGGGCGAGGGCGCTCCGTTCCTCCTGCGAGAGGCTGCGCTGCCAAGTCCTGAGTTCGATGTCGCCGCCCAGCACTTCGCGGCCGCGCGTCGTCAGCTCGCGCTCGATCGAGCCGGTCAGCGTGCCGATCGCCGCCAGTGCGCCGACGCCGAGGAACAGGCAGACCAGAAGCAGGCGCAGGCCCCGGAACCGCGCGGAAAGATCGCGCCGGGCGAGTTTCCAGGCAGTGGTCCAGGGAAGGGCGGACGTCTCGCGGGGGTCAGGCAAGTCGGTCGCTCGCGATCCGCCCGTCGCCGAGGGTCACGACGCGCTCGCAGTGGTGGGCGAGGCTTTCGTCATGGGTGATGATGAGCAGGGTCGCGCCCGCCTCGGCGCGTCGCGCGAAGAGCAGGTCGACGATCGCGGCGCCGGTGGCGGCATCGAGATTGCCGGTCGGCTCGTCGGCGAAGACCAGCGAGGGGCGGGGTGCCAGCGCGCGGGCGATCGCCACGCGCTGCTGCTCGCCGCCGGACAGCTGGGCCGGATAGTGCGAGAGCCGGTGGCCGAGACCGACGGCCACGAGTTCCGCCTCGGCGCGCTCGCGGGCATTGTCCAGCCCGGCGAGTTCCAGCGGGGTCGCCACGTTTTCGAGCGCGGTCATCGTCGGCAGGAGATGGAAGGCCTGGAGCACCACGCCGATCCGGCCACGCCGGGCGCGGGCCAGGGCATCCTCGTCCATCGCCGCGAAATCCTGACCGGCAACGCTGAGAGTGCCCGAACTCGCGCGTTCCAGGCCTGAGAGGACCGACATCAGCGAGGACTTGCCCGAGCCGGACGGGCCGAGCAGCGCCAGCGTCTGCCCTTGCGGCACCACAAGGTCGATCCCCTTGAGGATTTCGACTGCGCTTTCGCCGCTGCCGAGGGTGAGGCGCAGGTCCTGCGCGTGAATTGACGGGGCGGGGGGCTGGGAAGGATCGCTCACTTGCCCCATATGGGTGCTCAAAGTCCCGTAGTTCAAGGAGAAAGCCTTGCGCGCCCACGCGAAAGTCCTGTTGGCCCCTGCGCTGTTGCTGCCGTTCCTGCTTGGCGCCTGCGATAGGGCGGCCTCTCCCGCGCCCGAGCAGACGCAGAGCGCCGTCGATGCCCCGCCCGCGATTCCGGTCATGGGGCCGGAGCGGCGGATACTCGCCTTCGGGGATTCCCTGCTGGCGGGCTATGGTCTCGACGACGGCGAAAGCTATCCGGACCGGCTCGAACAGGCCCTGCGCGCGCGGGGCGTGAACGCGAAGATCGCTAATGCCGGGGTATCGGGCGACACGACGGCGGCGGGGCTGGAGCGGCTGGACTTCACGCTGAACAGCCAGTCGCCGAAGCCTGAACTCGCGATCGTCAGCCTCGGCGGCAACGACATGCTGCGCTCGCTGCCTCCGGCCGAGACGCGCCGCAATCTGGAAGCGATCCTCAAGCGGCTGAAGGGCGACAATATCCGCGTCGTCCTGCTGGGCATGATGGCCGCGCCCAACCTCGGCAAGGACTATGCGGCGAAGTTCAACCCGATCTATCCGCAACTCGCGCAGGACTATGGCGCGACTCTGGTGCCGTTCTTCCTCCAGCCGGTGATCGACAAGCCGGATCTGATGCAGAAGGACCACGTCCACCCGACCGCGCTGGGCATCGATGCGATCGTGACCGCCACGGTGGACGATGTGGTGGAGGCTTTACCGAAGCAGGACGCGGCCGCTAGCCCAGCCGCCGCACCGCCCCCGAACTGACTTCCCAGACGGCGGCTTCGCCGGCGATCGCGTCGAACGGGGCGAGTTCGGTGCCGGTCAGCCAGACTTGCGCGGAGCCTGCGCGCAGGCGGTCGAACAGGGCCTCGCGCCGCAAGGGGTCGAGATGGGCGGCCACTTCGTCGAGCAGCAGCAGGCGCGGGCGTTGCTCCGTCCCGCCTTCCAGAAGCTGTGAATGGGCGAGCGTGATCGCAATCAGCATCGCCTTCTGCTCGCCGGTCGAGCATTCGGCGGCGGCCTGTCCTTTGCCGGACATCGTCACGAGGATTTCGTCGCGGTGCGGGCCGGTCAGGGTGCGCTGGGCGGCGCGTTCGCGGGAACGGCCGTTGCGCAGGGCCTGGGCAAGCGCTTCCGACGCGATCGGCCCGCCCGGCTGATAGGCGAGCGAGGGCCGCGCGAAAGGCGATTCCGGCAGGGCTGCCAGAGTCTCCTCCAGTCGCTCGACCAGTTCCGCCCGCGCCGTGGCGACCAGCGATCCGGCCTCGGCCAGTTGCATCTCGATCGCGTCGAGCCAGCGCGGGTCGGGCGGCCTGTCGTCCGACAGCAGGCGATTGCGTTCGCGCAGCGCGTTTTCGAGGCGGGTGGCGTTGCCGGCGTGGTCGGGGCGAACCGCCAGCACCAGCCGGTCGAGGAAGCGCCGCCGCGCGCCCGCACCCTCGACGAAAAGGCGGTCCATCGCCGGGGTCAGCCAGCCGATCGACATCCATTCGGCCAGCCGCACCGCGGGAGCCTCGGCCCCGTTGATCTGGACGAGGCGCCGTCCGGGACGTTCGGGAAGGACCCCGGTGCCGAGCTGCACCGGCTCCTCGTTCGCCACGGTGAGTGCGGCGCTGACCGCGAAGCCGCCGTCGAACTGCTGTCCCGGCATGTCGGCCAGGCCCGCGCGGCGCAGGCCCCGCCCCGGCGAGAGCAGCGAGATCGCTTCGAGCACATTGGTCTTGCCCGCGCCGTTCTCACCCACCAGCAGGTTGAACTGCGCCGTGCCTTCCACCGCGGTCTCGCGGTGGTTTCGGAAACGGGACAGGAGGATGCGGTCGAGCATGGCCTGACGGCGCCTACCGGGGCGGGCCGGTCCTGCCAAGCGCGGGGCGCGGTTTATTCCGAGGTCGCGGCTGCCTTGCGCGCTTTCGCGAAGGGCGAGAAATCGACGTTGCTGTCGAACACGTCCACGCCTTCGCGCTTCTTGAGCCAGCCGACGACCCCATAGGTCACAGGGGTGAGCACGACTTCCCATCCGGTCTTGATGAGCCATTGGGTCAGCGCCAGCAGGGCGATCGAATGCGGGGTGAACCCGGCCACGCCGAGGAAGGCGAGCGGGTAGAACAGCGCACTGTCCACGCCTTCGCCGAAGATCGTCGAACCGATGGTGCGAGTCCACAGGTGCTTGCCCTGGGTCCATACCTTCATTCGCGCCAGCACGAAGGAATTGACGAACTCACCCGCCCAGAACGCGCAGACCGAGGCGAAGACGATGCGGGGCGTCTGGCCGAAGATCGCATAGTAGGCCGCCTGGTTCGGCGCCGTCACCTGCTGCCCGGCGACGGTATAGGTTGCGGAGGCGAGCGCCCATTCGCGGTTGGCGGGGATCTCCACGACGACCACGCTCATCAGCACCATGAACAGCAGCGCGAAGAAGCCGACCCAGATGCAGCGGCGGGCATTGGCGTAGCCGTAGACCTCGGTCAGCACGTCGCCGATGATGTAGGACACCGGAAAGAACAGCACGCCCGCACCGAACGTCACCGGCCCGACGAAGGGGAACGAGACTTCCGCCTGCTTGGCCGCGCCGATCAGGTTGGAGAGCAGCAGGATGACCACGAAGGCGACCAGCATGTAGTCGAAATAGCGGAAATGACGCCGGGCACCGGCCATCCCGTCGATGCGGGAGAGACCCTCGCCACGGGAAAGTATGCCTTTGGAATGGTCTGCTTCGCTCATAGGCTGTGCGTAACCTGTTGCTGCAATGCCGCAAAGAACAACTTGCGACGTCCACGCGGTTTGCGTGAGCGGCGAACCGCGCTATGGGGAGCGCGACGCGCGCCCGTAGCTCAGCTGGATAGAGCACGAGCCTTCTAAGCTTGGGGTCACAGGTTCGAACCCTGTCGGGCGCGCCAACTCTTCTCTATCGCGGTTCGAACTGGCACTATCCCGGCGGTGATTGCGGCCTTTTGCTTTTTGTCTGGTGGAAAGCGGGCGCTGCGGAATATCCCACGACCAGAGCAGGAGAGCGCTTATGAAAGTACTGATCGTCCTGACATCGCATGATGCCCTTGGCGACACCGGCCGGAAGACCGGCTTCTGGCTGGAGGAATTCGCGGCACCTTACTATACGTTCAAGGATGCCGGGGCCGAAATCGAGGTCGCCTCACCGGCCGGTGGCCAGCCGCCGCTCGACCCCAAGAGTGACCTTCCCGAATTTCAGACCGACCTGACCCGGCGGTTCAGTGCCGATGCCGACGCGCAGGCCGTGCTCGCCAACACCGTAAAGCTGGACGAAGTTCGTGCGGAAGACTTCGATGCCGTCTTCTATCCCGGCGGACACGGGCCCTTGTGGGACCTTGCCGAATCCGAAGTGTCGATCGCCCTTATCGAGGCTTTCGAGCGCGCCGGAAAGATCACCGGCTTCGTGTGTCATGCGCCCGGCGTGCTTCGCCACGTCAAGACGGCCGATGGCAAGCCGCTGGTGGCCGGTCGGCGGGTCACGGGCTTCACCAATGGCGAGGAAGAGGGTGTCGGGCTGACGGATGTGGTGCCGTTCCTGGTCGAGGACGAGTTCAAGGCGCTTGGCGGCGTGTACGAGAAAGGCGCCGATTGGGCGCCCTTCGTCGTCGAGGACGGGCGCCTGATTACCGGCCAGAACCCGGCCAGCAGCGAAGGCGTTGCCAAGGCGATGCTGGCGGCGGGATGATCCGGCCCTTCCGTCGGGGATGACGGCCCTGCGGCGAAGGAACGGTTCGAACGCTGCGGCAAGTGCGCGCCACGGTTCAAGATTTTGTGCGTCGGCAGTCCGAACCGGGGCTTTTGCTCTTCGCTCCGAGGCCTTAGACAGGGCGGCATGAACCGCCTGCTCGCTCGCCTGAACATCGATCCTTACCTGCTGCTGCTGCTCGCGACCGTGGGCCTCGCTTCGGTACTGCCGGCGCGGGGGATATGGGCGGGGGTCGCGGGCGGGGTGGCCGACGCGGCCATCGCGCTGCTGTTCTTCCTCCATGGTGCCAAGCTCTCTCGCGAGGCGATCCTCGACGGGGCGCGGGCCTGGAAGCTGCACCTGACGGTCGCCTGCCTGACCTTCGTGATCTTTCCGATCCTGGGCCTTGGCGTGCGGGCGATTCCAGGGCTCGAACCTTCGCTGGCGACCGGGGTGCTGTTCCTGACCCTGTTGCCTTCGACGGTCCAATCTTCGATCGCCTTCACCGCGATCGCCGGAGGGAACGTCGCGGCGGCGGTGTGCAGCGCCTCGTTCTCCAACCTCGCCGGTATCTTCATCACTCCCGTGCTGACGGCCTTGTTCATTACCGGCAAGACGCAGGGCTTCTCGACCGACCCGATCATCTCGATCTCGGTGCAGCTGCTGCTGCCGTTCGTGGCCGGACACCTGCTGCGGCCGTGGATCGGCGGGTTCGTCCATCGTCACAAGAAAGTGCTCGGCTATACCGATCGCGGCTCGATCCTGCTGGTGGTCTATACCGCCTTCGGCGCCGCCGTGCTCGAAGGCCTGTGGCACAAGGTGACGCTCGGCGAGCTGGCGCTGATCGTGGCGCTTTCGCTGGCGGTGCTGGCGGCGATCATGGTGATCGGCAATGTGATGGGCCGGATGCTGGGGTTCAGCCATGAGGACCGCATCGTGATCCTGTTCTGCGGTTCGAAGAAGAGCCTGGCAACCGGCGTGCCGCTGGCGGGCGTGCTGTTCCCGGCGGCGCAAGTCGGTGCGATCATCCTGCCGCTGATGTTCTTCCACCAGATCCAGCTCATGGTCTGCGCGGTGCTGGCCCGCAGGCTCGCGGCGCAGGGGCGGGATCACGAGGAAAAGCTCGGCGAACAGGCGACGGCCTGAGAATGGCGATACGGTTAAAGGTTGGTCAACCGGTTTGCCTCATGATCGGCGCATGAACCGCCCCTTCCTTCCGCGTCGATCCAGACGGCATCCGGTTTCGCTGGCGGCGCAGTGCCGAACCGCCAACGGGCTGCGCGACCAGGGCGAGATTTCGGACATCACCGCCGAAGGCTGCTGCGTGCGGACCACCGGCCTGCTGCTCGGCGTCGGGATGCGCGTGGTGATTCGCCCGCAGACGCTCGAAGGGCTGACCGGCATCGTCCGTTGGATCAGTGCGGATTGCGCCGGTATCGAGTTCGATCGCCCGCTCTATGGACCCGTGGTGGATCATTTGGTGCGGCTCCATACCACGTTCACGCCCGAGCGGCGCGCGGTAGGATAATTCAGCCTCGTTCGGCGCTCGTTCTGGGTTGCCCGAGCACCGGATAGCCGTGGCCGTCCGGAATCGTCAGCCACTCCTCGCCGTCCACCGTTTCGAGAGTGGCGTGGATACGCTCGACCGGGTGACGCGCGATATCGGCCAGAGTCTCTGCATGGCTGGCGAAGCGGGCGAGGCGTTCAAGATTGCGGCGCGTGGGGAAGATCACCGCGATCTCTCCGCGACCAGCCATATCCAGCGCCGCGGCGGCAGAGGTCCAGAACAGGCGAGTGTTCTCGGTGGCATCCACCGTCACGTCGACAGCGCCGGTACCGAGGTCGGTCACGAAGAAGCGGGTATCGAAGCCCTTGTCCCAGGGCGGACACCAATGGGCATAGAGGGCGAGGCGTTCGGGCGCGAGAGCCCAGCCGAACCGCTCCAGAACCGGCGCGAGTGCGCCGCGTTCGAGCAGCAGCAGGCGGCCTTCGGCGGCCTCGGCGGCGCTGACCGGATAGTGGGTCGCGACCATCAGGCCGGTCTCCTCCAGCGTTTCGCGAATCGCGGCGATGCGGGCGGCGGCCAGTTCGATCGGTTCTTCGGGGAGCAGCGCGGCGGCTAGCTCGCGGTCGGCGGGGTCGACGCGCCCGCCGGGGAAGACCGCCGCGCCGCCCGCAAAGCGCATCTCGCGGGCGCGCTGGACCATCAGCAGTTCCGGAGGCCCGCCATCCGCCGCGTTGCGGAAGATCACGAGAGTCGCTGCGGGGATCACCTTGGGGCCGTCCGTCGGCATCGGCTCGTTGCTGGGCGGGTAGGGGGTCATGGCCGCGAGTTTGCGGTTCGTGGCGGGAGAGGCAAGCGGAATTGTGACGAGACGCGGTTATGCCGCGAGGTATCGTGGATGTCGGCAGACTTTACAGTCTGGCCTTGGGATAGCTCGGTCCGTCTCTGGAAATCGCGGATTTCCGCGAATGGCACGGCTCGTGCTTATAGGATAACGTACCCCGAGAGCAGTCTCGACCGAGACGGGGCCGAAAGTCTCCCGGCCCCGTCTCTCCCGAGCCGCCGGGCAACCTTGCCTCCCTACGAAAAAAGCGCCCGAGGTTTCCCGCGGGCGCCTTTTCGCATGTCATTCGATCGGGCAGTTCAGCCCCAAGGGCTTAGCCCTGGGTGGCGAGGCCGGTATCGATGAAGAGCTGGTGCAGTTCGCCGGCTTCGTACATCTCCATCATGATGTCGCTGCCGCCGACGAATTCGCCCTTCACGTAGAGCTGCGGGATCGTCGGCCAATCCGAATAGGCCTTGATGCCCTGGCGGATGTCCATGTCCTGAAGCACGTCGACGCTCTCGTAAGGCGCGCCGAGCTGTTCGAGGATCGCGATAGCGCGGCTGGAGAAGCCGCACTGCGGGAACAGCGGGGTGCCCTTCATGAAAAGGACGATGTCGTTGTTCTTTACAATCTCGTCGATACGGGCGTTGGCGTCGGACATTTCAGTTAAACCTTCAGACTGTGCCGACATCACTTGGGGACGGCGGTGGTGAGTTGCAAGGCGTGGAGCACGCCGCCCATGCGGCCGCCCAGCGCTTCGTAGACCATCTTGTGCTGGGCGACGCGAGGCTTGCCCGCGAAGGCGGTGCTGGTGACGCGCGCGGCATAGTGGTCGCCGTCTCCGGCAAGATCGGTGATCTCCACCGTTGCATCCGGCAGGGCGGCGCGGATCATCTCTTCGATTTCACTGGCTGGCATGGCCATGGGAACAGCTCCTTGAATTCAGCCGAGGAAAGCGCGGCGGGCTTCCACCTGCTTGGCTTCCAGCGCGGCGCGGATCTCGGGTTCGGAGGCATCGACGCCGGCGGCGATGAGGTCGCCGAGCAGCTTGCGGATCACGTCCTCGTCGCCGGCTTCCTCGAAGTCGGCCTGGACGACGGCCTTGGCATAGGCTTCGGTTTCGGCGTGAGAGAGCCCCATGCGCGCGGCAGCCCATTCGCCCAGCAGGCGGTTGCGGCGCGCCTGGATGCGGAACTGGGTGTCGGCATCATGCACGAACTTCGCTTCTTCGGCGCGCTCGCGATCCTGGAAACTCGTCATCGGATACCCTCGGGAATAGCACTTCACCCTGCCGATAGGGGGCGAAGCGGGCGGGGGCAATGCCGTTTTGTGCACCCGCCCCGGATCCTGTCCGGGACGGGTGGCGATTTCAGATGGTCGCGGGCGTCTTCGCCAGGAACGGCAGAGCGTCGCGCGCCTTGGCTTCATGGGCGGCGATCGCATCGTCCTGCGCCATGGTCAGGCCCACTTCGTCGAGACCGCCCAGCAGGCAGTGCTTGCGGAACGGATCGATCTCGAAGGAATAGCGATCCTGGAACCGCGTGGTGACGGTCTGGGTCTCCAGGTCGATGTCGATCGGGTCGGTCTGCGCGACTTCCATCAGCCGGTCGATCGCTTCCTGCGGCAGCGCCACGGTGAGGATACCGTTCTTGAAGGCATTGCCGGAGAAGATGTCCGAGAAGCTCGGCGCGATCACGCTGGTCACGCCCATGTCGAGCAGGGCCCAGGCGGCATGTTCGCGGCTGGAGCCGCAGCCGAAGTTGTCGCCCGCGATCAGGATCGGCGCGCCCGAGAACTCGGGGTTCTCGAACACGTTGCCGGGTTCCTTCTTCACCGCCTCGAAAGCGCCCTTGCCGAGGCCTTCACGGGTGATGGTCTTGAGCCAGTGCGCCGGGATGATGACGTCGGTATCGACGTTCTTGCGGCCGAACGGGATGGCCCGTCCGGCAACGTGGGAGATCGCCTTCATCAATCGGTCTCGGGGGCCTGTTCGGGGTGCAGCGGCTTTTCGCTCTGGCGGGCCTTGCGGCGCTTCACGAAGAGCATCGCCGCGGCGATCGCGGCGGAACCGATGGCGGCGCCGGCAGCGAGAGCGGCCTTGCCGGCCAGGTTGTTTTCCGAATCGTTCGACATGTCTTGCTTATCCTACCAGTTCGCGGACATCGGTGAGCCTGCCGGTCACCGCGGCGGCGGCGGCCATGGCGGGGCTCATCAGGTGGGTGCGGCTGCCGGGGCCCTGGCGCCCGGTGAAGTTGCGGTTGCTGGTCGAGGCGCAGCGCTCGCCCGCCGGAACCTTGTCGGGGTTCATGGCGAGGCAGGCCGAGCAGCCCGGTTCGCGCCATTCGAGGCCCGCGGCGATGATGATCTTGTCGAGACCCTCGGCCTCGGCCTGCGCCTTGACCAGACCCGAGCCGGGGACGACGATCGCCCACTTGACGTTCTCGGCCTTGTGGCGGCCCTTGAGCACTTCGGCGGCAGCGCGGATGTCCTCGATGCGGCTGTTGGTGCACGAGCCGATGAAGACGTTCTGCACTTCCACTTCGGTGAGGCGGGTGCCGGGCGTCAGGCCCATATAGTCGAGGCTGACCTTCACCGCGTCGCGCTTGGAGGCATCGGCGAAGTCTTCCGGAGCGGGGACCACGCCGCCGATGGCCGAAGTATCCTCGGGGCTGGTGCCCCAGGTGACGGTCGGCTGGATATCCTCGGCGCGGATCGAGACGGTCTTGTCGAACGTCGCGCCCGCATCGGTGGCGAGGCTCTTCCACCAGGCCACGGCCTTGTCCCAGTCCTCTCCCTGCGGCGCATAGGGACGGCCCTCGACATAGGCGAAGGTCGTTTCGTCCGGAGCGATAAGACCGGCGCGGGCGCCGCCTTCGATCGCCATGTTGCAGACGGTCAGGCGGCCTTCGACGGACATTTCCTCGAAGACGTTGCCGCGGAACTCGATCACATAACCGGTGCCGCCGGCGGTGCCGATCTCGCCGATGATGTGCAGGACCACGTCCTTGGGGGTGATCCCGGCGCCCAGCTTGCCGTCGACGCGGACTTCGAAGCTCTTCGACTGCTTGAGCATCAGGGTCTGGGTGGCGAGCACGTGCTCGACCTCGCTGGTGCCGATGCCGAAGGCCAGCGCGCCGATACCGCCGTGGCAGGCGGTGTGGCTGTCGCCGCAGACGATCGTCGCGCCGGGCAGCGAGAAGCCTTGCTCGGGGCCGACGACGTGGACGATGCCCTGCTCGGCGTCGGTGGCGTCGATGTAGCGGATGCCGAATTCGGGCGCGTTCTTCTTCAGCGCGGCCAGTTGCTGGGCGCTTTCGGGATCGGCGATGGGCAGGACGTGCCCTGCGGCATCCTTGCGCGCCGTGGTCGGCAGGTTGTGGTCGGGAACCGCGAGGGTAAGATCTGGACGGCGCACCGGACGACCGGCCACGCGTAGGCTTTCGAAGGCCTGCGGGCTCGTCACTTCGTGTACGAGGTGACGGTCGATATAGATGAGGCTGGTTCCGTCGTCGCGCGTGTCGACGACGTGGGCGTCCCAGATCTTCTGGTAGAGGGTGCGCGGGTTCATGGTCATGGTGAAAGCGCGATTAGGCGCGCCGGCCCCGCAATTCAAGGGGAACCGGCGCGCCTTTTCGCGCAACATTATTCGCTATGCGGTCAACCGTGGCTTCTGGAGACAGTTTGGAAATTCGCTGAAGGCGAATTTCGGCGGCACCGGCCCACGCCCCCACCCGACCTCCCACTAGTGTACCCTCGATGGGAGGTCGGGTGGGGGCGTGGGCCGGTGCCGCGCGGAAAATGCCCGAATGGGCATTTTCCAAACAAGCTATTAGCGACGGTGGCCGTTGCGGTCGTTACGTTCGGCGCGCAGCGCGGCATGGACGCGGTCGATCTTGGCCTGGAGCGTCTGGACCTCGCGCGGGGTCAGGCCGCCGCGGGCATAGGCGGTGTGGAGGCGCTGGATCTGCGCCGCATCGTTGCGCAGGCCCTGGGCTTCGCGCTGGCTGATCGTGCGGCGGGCGGCAGCGCGATCGATCTGGCCGCGCAGGCCGGCGATCTCGGTGCGAATCTTCGCTTCACGATTGGGCGTGATGCGGGCCGCCTGGTGATGCGGTGCGGCGGCTTCGGCGATGCCCGGTGCGATGGCCGAGAGACCGAGCGTGGCGACCAGAGCGGGAGCGATGAAACGGGCAATCTTGCGCATGGGACTTTTCCTTCTCGTTACCGGCGTTTGTTCCGTGCATTCAGATTTAGGCGGTCGAACATGAACGGGAGAAGACTCAGAGGCCACAGTCCTGTCGGCATTTGTAACTAAGTGTCGCATGGCGAAATCTGTAGAGCCTGTCCTGCGACCCGACGGGAGAGGGCGCCTGAAAGATAAGAGGAATGCAGGGCAGCCGTGTACCACCCCGCGTCGTCGCGGCTGCATCTGCATTCCCGATCTTGCCTCAACCCGGCATTCCGACACCTGACATTCCAGCCGTGAAGGTCTAGAAGGCGGCCCATGTCCTTCCTGTCTGCCGTCCTGATCGTGATTGCTGCCGCCGCCGCGATGGAATTCATCGCCTGGGCCAGCCACAAGTATGTGATGCACGGCTTCGGCTGGGCCTGGCACCGCGACCATCACGAGCCGCACGACAACCTGCTGGAGAAGAACGACCTCTACGCGCTGGTCGGCGCGGCGATCAGCATCTCGATGTTCGCCGTGGGATCGCCGCTGGTCATGGGCGCGCAGGCCTGGGAGCCGGGGACCTGGATCGGGCTGGGCGTGCTGCTCTACGGGGTGATCTACACGCTGATCCACGACGGCCTCGTCCACCAGCGCTATTTCAAATGGGTGCCCAAGCGCGGCTATGCGAAGCGGCTGGTGCAGGCGCACAAGCTCCATCACGCGACGATCGGCAAGGAGGGCGGGGTGAGCTTCGGCTTCGTGGTCGCCCGCGATCCGGCGGTGCTCAAGCAGGAACTGCGCCGTCAGCGCGAGCAGGGCATCGCCGTGCTGCGCGAGGCCGTGGAGGAGCGCTGAGCGCGCGCTACTCCGCCCGCGTCCAGATCCACGGGCCGATCACCACCAGCACGCCGACCGGGATCAGGACCCAGGGCCAGCCTGCCGTGAACCACGTGAACGGGATCGAACCCGTCATCGCCAGGATCGCAGAGACCTTGCCCTTGCGGCTGATCGCCCGCCGGTCTCGCCAATCGCGCAAGTGGCGGCCGTGGGTGGGGTGGTTGTAGAGCCGCTCCGCCCATTCGGGATGGCTCTTGCCGAAGCACCAGGCGGCCAGCAGGTAGAACACCACGGTGGGCATCACCGGCAGGAAGATGCCGATCGTGCCCAGGGCGACGAAGAACAGTCCCGCCGCCAGCCAGAGAGGGCGGCTGGCGTTCTTCATGCGGCTCCCGTGCTTCCTGCGTCTTGCGCATAGCGCGCCGCCGTCTCGCGGATCAGCGCGATCATGTTCGGTACGCCCTGCGTGCGGTTGGACGAGAGCTGGTTCCTGAGGTCGAACGGCTCCAGCGCGGCGGCGATGTCGGTCTGCGCGACTTCGGCGGCGGGCCTGTCCTGCACGGCGGAGATCACCAGCGAGACGATGCCCTTGGTGATCGCCGCGTTGCTGTCCGCCAGGAAGTGCAGCGTGCCGTCCTCACGCGCCATCGGGTAGACCCAGACGCTGGCCGAGCAGCCGCGCACCTTGGTGGCGTCCGTTTTCAGCGCGTCGGGCATGGGATCGAGTTCGGCGCCGAGGCCGATCAGCAGGCGATAGCGTTCATCGCCTTCGGAAAACTCGTATTCTTCGCGGATGTCGTCGAGGCTGCGCATGACCTGCCATTTAAGCGCGACGCGGGGGAGGGCAAGGGGAAGTTGCCTCTCGCTTCCGATCCTGTCAGGGAATTGTCCATGAGTGCACATCCCTTTTATTCCATGCACGAACACGGCTTCGTGCGCGTCGCCACTTCCACGCCCAAGGTCCGCACCGCCGATGTCGCCTTCAATCGCGACGCTGTGCTGGCCGAGGCGCGGCGCGCGCATGAGGCGCATGTGGACCTGCTGGTCTTCCCCGAGCTGTGCCTCTCCTCCTACGCGATCGACGATCTGCACTTGCAGGCGGCGATGATCGAGGCGGTGGAAACTGCCGTGGCGGAAATCGTCCACGCCAGCGCCGATCTCTCGCCCGTGCTGCTGGTCGGCGCGGCGCTGCCGCACAAGGGGCGGCTCTACAACTGCGCGCTCGCCATCGCGCATGGGCGGCTGCTGGGTGTGGTGCCCAAGTCCTACCTGCCCAACTACCGCGAGTTCTACGAGAAGCGCTGGTTCGCCAGCGGCAAGACGATCACGGGCCAGTCCATCCGCGTGAACGGGCAGGAGGTGCCCTTCGGCGTCGATCTGGTCTTCGCCTCCGAAGTGCTGCCGAACTTCCGCTTCTTCATCGAGATCTGCGAGGATATCTGGGCGGCCACCCCGCCCAGTTCGCACGGCGCGCTCGCCGGGGCGACGATCCTGTGCAACCTTTCCGCCTCCAACATCGTCATCGGCAAGTCGGACGAGCGGCATCTGCTCTGCCGCTCGCAGTCGGCGCGTGCGACGGCGGCCTATATCTACTCGGCGGCGGGTCACGGCGAAAGCACGACCGACCTCGCGTGGGACGGGCAGGGCATCGTCTACGAACTGGGCGACCTGCTGGCCGAGAGCGAGCGCTTTTCGCTGGAGGCGGAACTCTGCATCGCCGACGTCGATGTCGACCGCATCGTCATGGACCGCATGCGCGTGCCGACGTTCAACGACGCGGCCGAAGTGGCGGGCAATCCCGACGAGACTTTCCGCACCGTCCGCTTCCGCCATGCCCCGGCGGGCGGCGACATCGGCCTGATCCGCCCGGTCTCGCGCTTCCCCTTCGTGCCCTCGCGCGCCGACAAGCTCGATGCCGACTGCTACGAGGCGTTCAACATCCAGGTCGATGGCCTGATGCGCCGTATCGAGGCCACGGCTGCCAAGTCGATGGTGATCGGCATTTCGGGAGGACTCGATTCGACCCAGGCCCTGATCGTCGCTGCCCGTGCCTGCGACCGGCTGGCCCTGCCGCGTACGTTCATTCGCGGCTACACGATGCCCGGTTTCGCCACCAGCGAGGGCACCAAGTCCAACGCCTGGAAGCTGATGAACGCCGTCGGCATCACCGCCGAAGAGATCGACATCCGTCCCACGGCGACGACAATGCTCCAGAACATCGGCCACGCTTTCTCGAATGGAGAGCCCGTCTATGACGTGACCTTCGAGAATGTGCAGGCGGGCCTGCGCACCGATTACCTGTTCCGTCTGGCCAACCAGCACGACGGCTTCGTGATCGGCACCGGCGACTTGTCCGAACTGGCGCTCGGCTGGTGCACTTACGGCGTTGGCGATCAGATGAGCCACTACACGGTCAACGCCGGTGTGCCCAAGACGCTGATCCAGTACCTGATCCGCTGGTGCGCGACGACCGACCAGTTCAGCACCGAGACCGAGGAGGTGCTGCTTGCGATCCTCGGCACCGAGATCTCGCCCGAACTCGTGCCCGCCGGGGCGGACGGCGCGATCCAGAGCACCGAGGCGAAGATCGGGCCTTACGAGCTGAACGACTTCTTCCTGCACCATATCGTGCGTTTCGGTCAGAAGCCGTCGAAGGTGGCGTTCCTGGCGCTCCACGCCTGGCGCGAGGCGACGGCGGGATCGTGGCCCGCCGGTTTCCCGGAAGAGCGCAAGAACGCGTACGACCTCGCCACGATCCGTTCCTGGCTGGAGAAGTTCCTGCGCCGTTTCTTCGCCTTCAGCCAGTTCAAGCGCTCTGCGGTGCCGAACGGGCCGAAGGTTTCGTCGGGCGGCGCGCTCAGCCCGCGCGGCGACTGGCGCGCCCCGTCCGATGCCAGCGCAGCGGTGTGGCTGGCGGAACTGGATGCGAAGGTGCCGTAAATTCCTCCCCCGGTTCGGGGCGGATCAGTCGCGCAGGGCGTCGATCTCGCGCGCGAGGTCCTTTTCGCGGCGGTCGTCGGTGGCGATACGTTCGAGCACGGCGATGCGCTTGCGCAAGTTCTCGACTTCGCTTTCCAGTTCGTGCTCGCGCTCGCTGTGACCTTCCAGTCGGAAGCCGGGCTTTTCGCCGCGGATCTTCTGCGCGCGCAGCCAGGTGATCGAGGCGATCGCGAAAATGACGACTACGGCGGTCCAGAAACTCATTGCGTCACCTCATGGCCGATCCCGTTGCGGGCTTCCCGCAGGCCTTCGATCTGGCGGGCTACATCATAACCCTGGTCGGTGACAATCCGCTCCACGCTGGCGAGGCGGTCCTTGATCGAACCGATCTCGGCGCGAAGCTGGGCGTTCTCCTGGGTGAGCAGTTGCACGCGCGCCTGCGCCTCGTTGTCCTTTGGATAGACCGCCTTGCCCCACGAATTCTCCAGCGGATAGCCGTGGCGCATGCGCAGCCAGTTGTTGAAGATCCAGCCGCCGATGCCCAGCGCCGTGGCGGTGACCAGTACCGGCGAGAGCACTTCGAGCGTTGCGTAATCCATGTCGGCCCCCCGTTCAGTTCGCGCGCGGCTCGCCATCGGCGGCGCGCAGCGATTCGATCTGGCGCGCGGTGTCCCAGGCGCCGTCGGTGATGATGGTTTCAAGCGCGCGCAGGCGGTTCTCGATCCCGGCGTTGTGCGTGGCGTATCGCGCCGCTTTCTCGGCCGTCTGGCCCGCTGCGATCTCCAGCTTGCGTTCGAGGAAGGCGAGGCGGCGCTTGTAGACCCCGGCGAGGATGGCGACGATCGCGATCATCGCGCCCATCACTGCGGTCAGCCCCATGAAGTCCCCGAAGCTCACTGGCGGGTTTCCTTCGCCTGTTCCTCGGCTTCCACATCGCGGGTGTCGCGAAGCGCCTCGATCTGGAGGGCGGTGTTGTAGCCGCCGTCGGTGATGATCCGCTCCAGCACCCGCACGCGTTCTTCGAGTTCGCGGGAGTGAGAGGCGTACTGCGCGGCCTTTTCGGCGGTCGCCGTCACCTGGAGTTCGGCCATCCGGCGCTGGTGCCGCGTCCAGATCGCGAAGCCCGCGATCATGAAGGGGGCCAGCGGAATGAGGAGGGCGAGAGTGTGCGAGTCCATCTTGGGTGTGTCCCTGTTACCCGTGGCTGCGGTTTAGCGCAGGCTGTCGATTTCGGCGGCGAGGCGTGAATTGCTGCTGGTGTAGTGCGCTTCCATCTCGGCGACGCGGCGGTCGATGTCCGAGAGTTCGCTGCGCAGACGGCCCGAGCGGTTCGGTGCCGAACGCATGAGGCCATAGCCCTGGCGGTTCCTGCGGCGTTCCATGCGGCGCAGCAGGCGCTCCTCCTCGGCTTCGCTGTAGAGGCTCATCGGCCGCTTGTCCGCCATCAGGGCGACCGCGATGTAGATCGGGATCGTCACGAAGGAGACGAAGAAGGTGAGCAGCACCGCCGCGATGCGTACCCAGAGCGTATCGACCCCGGTGTAGTCGGCAATGCCCGAGCAGACCCCGGCGAGCTTGGCGTTCGACTTGTCGAGATAGAATTGTCCGCGTGACACTGGTTTTTCCCTTTCCCTGGGGAGGCCCGGAACGAAGCCGGGCTTCCCGTTATGACGCTGGTTCGGGTCGCTGGGACCCGCATTCCCGGTCATGGCCCTTCGCGGGCTGCATGCACCTGCCGGGATTTCAGGTGCGCCGCCGTTATTCCGCCGAACCCTTGCCTGCGCTCATGGCGCGCTTCATCTCGGCCAGTTCGGCATCGATCGTGTCGCCGTCCTGGAGCGCGGCGATTTCCTCGGCGAGCGTCGGCTGGCGGCTGTCGCCCAGGCTCATCGCCTCGGCACGGCCTTCGGCATAGTCGACGCGCCGTTCGAGCTGGTCGAAGCGCACCAGGGCCTCGTCCACGCGCTCGCTCGACAGCAGGGTGCGCAGCTTGACGCGATTCTCGGCGCTCTGCAAGCGAGCGGCGATCGAGGACTGGCGGCTGCGGGCCTCGCGCAGGCGGTTCTGGAGCTTCTCGATGTCCTCTTCGTAAGCGCGCAGGGCGTCGTCGAGCACGGCGATCTCGGTGCGAAGCTGCTCGGCCATGTCGGTGGCCTTCTTCTTTTCGAGCAGGGCGGCGCGGGCAAGGTCCTCGCGGTCCTTGCTCAGCGCGAGCTGGGCCTTGTCGCCCCAGTCGTGCTGAAGCTGGTCCAGCTTGCCGACGTGACGGCGCAGTTCCTTCTGGTCGGCAATGGTGCGCGCGCTGCTGGTGCGCACTTCGACCAGGGTTTCCTCCATCTCCAGGATGATGAGGCGGATCATCTTGCCGGGATCTTCGGCCTTGTCCAACATGTCGTTGAAGTTGGCGGCGATGATGTCGCGCGTGCGGGAGAAGATACCCATCCTGGCATTTCCTTTTATCGAGGTGGGATTGAACTTGCGGGCCGGGCTGAAGCGGGAAGCCCCGGTGTCGAACGGGCGGGTGCTGCCAGCCTGGAAGTGGGGGGGCTGAAAGGCCGGGGTGTCCTGCGCCGATCCTTGCAGGATTTCGATTTCGGCGTCGAGCCTGCTCACTGGAGCGGCGCTCCGCAGACCGGCGCCGCATGGGCGGGCGGGGCGATCCGGTCGCTCATCGCGAAGAGGTTCAGCGTGCCCATCGCGAGCACGGCGGCGATGATCGCCCAGTCGAGCTTGCTGCGTTCGCGACCATGGGCCGGCTGCTTGCTCTGATGGCTGGCTACGATGCTGGCGTTCTGGAAGGACATCTTGGTGTTCCTCTGTCGGATCTCGTGAATTTGCCCATAGCTTCGCAAAGGGCGTGCCAATTTCAGAAAGGCGCGGATTTCCGCGATTTCAGAGGTTTGAAGGCACGGCGCGAAAAAGATGAATTGCCAGTGAATAGGAAAATTCGCTAATATTTGGGAATGGAGAGAGATGTTCAGTTCATCGGCCAGTCCACCGCTTTCCTCGATGCGGTGGAGCGCGCCAGTCGCGCGGCTGCGGTGCGGCGTCCGGTGCTGGTCATCGGCGAGCGTGGGACCGGCAAGGAACTGATCGCCCAGCGGCTTCACCACCTTTCGCCGCGCTGGGGCGAGCCGCTCATCACCATGAACTGCGCCGCCTTGCCGGAAACCCTGATCGAGGCCGAACTCTTCGGTCACGAGGCCGGAGCCTTCACCGGCGCGGTGCGGGCGCGGGCAGGGCGTTTCGAGGAGGCGGACCGGGGTACGCTGTTTCTCGACGAGCTAGGCACGCTGTCGATGGCGGCGCAGGAAAGGCTGCTCCGCGCGATCGAATATGGCGAGATCGCGCGGATCGGCGCCTCGCGCCCGGTCCAGGTCGATGTCCGGGTGGTCGCCGCCACCAATGCCGACCTGCCGCGCATGGCGGAGGAGGGCACTTTCCGCGCCGACCTGCTCGATCGCCTCAGTTTCGAGGTCATCAATCTGCCGCCGCTGCGGGCGCGGGAAGGAGACGTGTTCGAACTGGCCGACTATTACGGACGGCGCATGGCGACGGAACTGGAATGGGATAGCTGGCCGGGCTTCTCTGCCGAGGCGATGGCGGTGCTGGACGCGCATGACTGGCCGGGCAATGTTCGCGAGTTGCGCAATGTCGTGGAGCGGGCGGTCTATCGCTGGGCCAACGAATATGACGCGATCGCCGAGATCGTCTTCGATCCCTTCGAGAGTCCGTGGAAGACGGCCGTGGTATCGGCCGCACCGGAACGCGCCCCTTCCGCGCCGGTGGCCGCGCTTCCGGTTGCCGCGTCCGTGCCGGCGGGGGTGCCCCGGCCATCCGGACAGGGGCTTCGCGAATCCGTGGAGGCTTTCGAACGCGAATTGCTCGTCGAGGCGCTGGACCGGCATCGCTGGAACCAGCGGCGGGCGGCCGGGGCGGTCGGGCTGACGTACGACCAGTTGCGCCATTGTATGAAAAAACACCGCCTTTCGGAAACCGGGCGGCCTTCCGAAAGCGATCCTCTAGCCTGATTTTTCGGCCAAGTAGCGGTAAACAATAAGGATTAAGGAGGTCTTAGGGAAACCTCCGGAGCGGTTTTCTCTATAATTTCTCCTAGAGAGATTTGCCGTTATAGTGCACGGCGGGCGCGAATGAGGGCCGATGTGCGAGAAATAACCGACACTTCCGTGGCGACAGAGCTGTTGGAAAACCTGACGGTCAAGCAGGTCGAGGTGCTCGACCGGCTGCTGATGCATCGCACCACCAAGGAAATCGCCCGCGAACTCGGCATTGCCCCCAATACCGTCGATCAGCGCATCAATGGCGTGCGGGACAAGTGGGGGACCGTAAACCGCAAGGATACGGCCCGCCTTTACGGCCAGCTTCTCGAACTATGTGGCAAATCCACATATGGCTTTTCCCGTGTCGACGCCGGGCCGGATGAGGGGGAAGAGAGCGACCAGGACTTGTCGGTCGATCCGGTCTTCGTTCTTTCCGATGCCCGCCCCATGGCTCCCATGGTCGGGCATCCGGAATGGTTCGATACCCGGGTCGCACAGCCGGCGGGCCTGGAGGCATTCGATGCGAAGTTCGGAAGGGCAGGGCGCGTAGGAGCGGTTTTCGTACTGGCGTTGATCATGGCGGTGACCCTTGCGGCCACGCTGGCGATCGCGGAAACGTTGGGGAAACTGCTCTAGGTCGCCATGATCCACCGAGCATCGAGTGCCTTCATCTCGGATTTTCCCCGTGGGAGGCGACGAATATGACACCGGATATTGTCGGAATGCGGATCACCCGGAGCATTCAGTCGGTCGAGAAGGACATGGATGAGCTTCTCGCCAAGGCCAGCGAACTCATGGTCGAGATCGCTCGGGGTCGCCTTGCGATCGTCGAGAATGCCCATAGCACCCAGCGGCCGATGGCCCGCGTGGCGGCCATGCAGCGCAGCCTGATCGAGGCGCGCTCGGAACTGGTGCGGGCGCACAGCGACCTGTCGAAGCTGGCCGAGACCATGGATATTCCCATCCGCTGCCCGGACAAGGCCGAGGACGAGCACGAAGTGCTGGCCGAACTGGCGGCCTGATACGCAGTCCGTTCGAAGTGGAATATGCCTTTGGGAAATGTTGAACAGCTTGCTTTCTTCCTGCTGCTCGCGGTGGCGATCGCCCTTGCCTTCTGGCAGGGCGGCGCGCCCGAGCGCTGGGGGGCTGGGGTCATCCTGGCGATGGTCCTGCTCCAGGCGGGAGGAGAAAGCCTGCTGCCCAGCGGTTTCAGGAGTGTCGATCCCTCTTCGCTCATGACCGATGCCGTGGGGACGGCCGGGTTCGGCTATCTCGCTCTTCAGGCCCGGAGGATATGGCCGCTATGGGCAACCTCGTTGCAGCTGCTCAGCCTGAGCGCGCACTTCGCGCGGTGGGCGGATATCGGAATTCCGCCGACGGTCTACGCGGTCATGCGGGGAACGCCCACGTTCCTGGCGCTCTCGGCGATTGCGGTCGGTACGATCCTGCATGTCTGGCGCAGGCGGCGGCATGGCAGCGATCCCTCGTGGCAGGACTGGTCCCGGGTTGCACTCGGGTACGGCCCCTCTCGCGGAGCGTACTCGAAACCCTGGTGATGCATCTCGGGTGCCTGCGCCGTGAGGTGATGCTGGAATTGCCCTTCGATGCCGAAGGGCGGCTGATCGGCCAGGTGGCCTGCACGACGGGTTGCGAAGCGGCGATCCGGGCGGGCTGCCGGTCCGTATTGAAACGTGTGCTGGAACAGCGGGCCGTGGGCCTGGTGCTCGTGCACAACCATCCTTCCGGTGATCCGCAGCCCAGTCGGGCGGACGTGATCGCCACGCGGCGGCTTGCGGCCTTGTGCGCAGCCTCGCGAATCGAGCTCCACGACCACCTGGTGGTCGGTGGACGCAGCGCGGTCTCCATGCGACGGGCCGGGCTGTTGAGTCGCGGCGTGACGTGACTCCTAAACTTACCGGCAGGCGGTTCTTCCGCCGCCGGACGCAGGCCGGGCGAGCACCCCCCCCACCCGAACACTCGCCCGGCCTGCTTTTTTGTCCGAACTGACGTTTGGGCAAAAACGGGCGTCTCCCCGTTTTGCCCCACCGTCAGGTGGGCAAAGACTCCTCTCTTGCATTTTAACCGCGATGCGCTTATCTGCGCCTCATCCCGACATTGGTGAAACAAGGTTCGGGCTGGCGCCGGAAGGGGCCGGCGCGAAACTGCGTGGCACCGAATGTCGCTTGCAGCATCACGAAACGCACCGGAGAACTGGGCTTGGCCGACATCGCACGCATCACCGAAGTTATCGAACCTGAGGTCAAGGCCCTGGGATTTGATCTCGTGCGCGTGCGAATCTTCGGCAAGAGCGAAGTCGGCGACGATGAAATCGCGTTGCAGATCATGGCCGAGAACCCGGCCACCGGTCAGCTCGTGATCGAAGAGTGCGTGAAGCTCTCGCACCGCATTTCCGATCGCATGGACGCGCTTGAAGAAGCCGGTGACGTGCTGATCGAGGAAGCCTATCGTCTCGAAGTCAGCTCGCCGGGCATCGACCGCCCGCTGACTCGTCCCAAGGACTACGCCAACTGGGCCGGTCACGAGGTCAAGGTGAACCTGTCGGAGCCGGTGGACGGCAACCGCAAGGGGCTGACCGGCGAGCTCGTCGGTATCGACGGCGACCAGGTCACGGTAGACGACAAGAAGTCCGGCCGGGTGACTTTCCCGCTGGGCATCATTCATTCCGCAAGGCTGGTCCTCACGGACAAGCTGATCGCCGCAACCCGCCCGCTGGATGTCAGCGGGGCCGACGAGATTGTCGAGGAACAGGAAGACTAAGCCATGGCCAGTGCGATTTCCGCCAACCGCGCCGAGCTGCTCGCGATCGCGAACTCCGTCGCTTCGGAGAAGATGATCGACAAGTCGATCGTCATCGAAGCGATGGAAGAAGCCATCCAGAAGTCGGCCCGCAACCGTTACGGTGCGGAAAACGACATTCGCGCCAAGCTCGACCCGCGCACCGGCGACCTGCGCCTGTGGCGCGTCGTCGAAGTGGTCGAGCATGTCGAGGACTACTTCAAGCAGGTCGACCTCAAGCAGGCCGAAAAGCTCCAGAAGGGCGCCGCGATCGGCGACTTCATCGTTGACCCGCTGCCCCCGGTGGACCTCGGTCGCATCGATGCGCAGTCGGCCAAGCAGGTGATCTTCCAGAAGGTCCGCGATGCCGAGCGCGACCGTCAGTACGAGGAATTCAAGGACCGCGCGGGTGAGGTCATCACCGGCGTGATCAAGTCGGTCGAGTTCGGCCACGTGATCGTCAACCTCGGCCGCGCCGAGGGCGTGATCCGCCGCGACCAGCAGATCCCCCGCGAAGCCGCCCGCGTCGGCGAGCGCGTCCGCGCGCTGGTCCTGCGCGTCGAGCGCCAGAACCGCGGCCCGCAGATCTTCCTTTCCCGCGCGCACCCGGACTTCATGAAGAAGCTCTTCGCGCAGGAAGTGCCCGAAATCTACGACGGCGTGATCGAGATCAAGGCCGCTGCCCGCGATCCGGGCTCGCGCGCCAAGATCGGCGTGATCAGCAACGATCACTCGATCGACCCGGTCGGCGCCTGCGTCGGCATGAAGGGCAGCCGCGTCCAGGCCGTCGTGCAGGAACTGCAGGGCGAGAAGATCGACATCATTCCTTGGAGCGAGGATACCGCGACTTTCGTCGTCAACGCGCTCCAGCCCGCGACCGTCAGCCGCGTCGTCATCGACGAGGAAGAGAGCCGCATCGAAGTCGTCGTGCCCGATGACCAGCTTTCGCTGGCGATCGGCCGCCGCGGCCAGAACGTGCGCCTTGCCTCGCAGCTGACCGCCTCGCAGATCGACATCATGACCGAGGCCGAGTCTTCGGAAAAGCGCCAGAAGGAATTCACCGAGCGCTCGAAGATGTTCGAGGAAGAGCTGGACGTCGACGAGACCCTTTCGCAGCTGCTGGTGGCCGAAGGCTTCAGCGAGCTGGAAGAAGTCGCCTATATCGAGCTGAACGAACTGGCCGCGATCGAGGGCTTCGACGAGGAACTCGCCGAGGAACTCCAGAGCCGTGCCCAGGAAGCGCTGGATCGCCGCGAAGAGGCGAGCCGCGAAGAGCGCCGCGCGCTCGGCGTCGAAGATGCGCTGGCCGAACTGCCGCACCTCAACGAGGCTATGCTGGTGGTTCTCGGCAAGGCGGGCATCAAGACGCTCGACGACCTGGCCGATCTGGCCACCGACGAACTGATCGCCAAGAAGCGTTCGGAACAGCGTCGCCGCGACGGTTCGGTGAATCGCCGCGGACGTGACGAAGACAAGGGCGGCGTGCTCGGCGAGTACGGCCTGAACGAAGAACAGGGTAACGAAATCATCATGGCAGCCCGCGCCCACTGGTTCGAAGACGAACCGGCAACCGAGGAGGCCGCCGATGCGGAATCCTCGCAATGAGCGCGTAAGCTCCGACATCGACGGCACCGGTCCGGAGAGGAAATGTATCCTTTCCGGAGAGATCGGTGCGCGTGAAGACTACATCCGTCTGGCGATCTCGCCGGACGGATTGGTCTTACCCGACATCCACGCGCGTGCCCCCGGGCGCGGCGCGTGGATCGGCGTTTCTCGTTCGGACCTTGAAATTTCGCTCGATAAGGGCAAACTAAAGGGATCGCTGGCGCGTGCCTACAAAGGCGCTGCGCTCACGATCCCCGAAGACCTCGCCGACAGGATCGAACAGGCGCTGATCCGCGCCCTGACCGACCGGCTGGGCCTCGAACTGAAATCGGGCAAGCTCCTCATGGGGTCCGACCGGATCGCGCAGAACGCGCGTGAGGGCCGGGTCACTTGGCTTGCCCATGCCGCCGATGCGAGCGAAGACGGCTCGCGCAAGCTCGACCAGGCCTGGAGAGTCGGGAGCGAGGCGGAAGGAAGCGGTCTCAAGGGCACACGCTTGCCTCTGGACCGGGAGACGCTGTCTGTGGCATTGGGCCGCGACAACGTCGTTCACCTGGCGCTCAACGATCGCGGCTCGGCCAAACGAGTCGCGGCGCAGTTG
>PJTY01000133.1_pt1 | contig 56324 bp, 52 predicted proteins | sample 1512121 | NCBI WGS metagenome assembly PJTY01 (sample SAMN08177680, study PRJNA422409) | Soil metagenome, whole genome shotgun sequencing project. | isolation source: Soil enriched (2) on filter paper: alkali lignin treatment | place: USA: Madison | collected 2015-01-15 | reverse complement strand
GGTCAGCAGCTCTACGCTTTGCTGGCTGTAGATGCGGTACTTGCCTTCGCGTTGCGGGGGTGGCAACAGGCCGATTTCTTCGTAATGTCGAATGCTTTTGACGGTGGTGCCCGACAGCTGGGCAGCTTTGCCGATGTACATGAAAATCCCTTTTTATGACGCATCAGAAGCAAAAAGATGTCGCGTGCTCGTACAGGCGCGCGACATCTTTGCACAAGCGTCAGGGTGTGGGAAGCTAAGTTGGACAAGGTGTTACAGCAGGGAGGCCCGGCTGGGCGGCGCAGGGGCACGGCCCGACCGGGGCCGATCAGCGGCTGGCGACTGCCTGGACTTGTTTGAGCCAGGCTTCACGCTGATCCGGCTTGGAGCCCAATACCGGACCGAAGGTCAGGGTTTTCAGGGGTTTTATGCCGCAGAACTCCAGGGTGGTCTTGCGCATCTGGTGCAGGCCCGGCATGCGATACACCCACCGGTAGTACCACGGCGGCGTGTCCATGGTCACCAAAAGGTGAGCCGTGCGGCCCTTGAGCAGCTTATCCGGGAAGGGCGAGCCCTTGCGGTACTTGAAGGCAAAACCGGGCAGAAACACGCGGTCGAAGAACCCCTTGAGCAACGCCGGAATGCCGCCCCACCAGATCGGGTACACCAATGTCAGGTGTTCGGCCCAGGTAATGTCGTTCTGTGCGTTGATCAAGTCGGGCTCAAGCAACTGGATCTGGTTATAGCCATCGTGCAAGACCGGATCGAAATCCAGGGTGTCCAGGCGCAGCAGGCGCACCTCATGGCCTACTTGCGTGGCAGCCTCGACATAACGTTCGGACACAGCGCCGCAAAAGCTGTCGTTCGAAGGGTGGCCGAGGATTACGAGCATGCGTTTGCGCTTCATGACAAACTCCAGGTAATGAAGTGCCAAGGGTAAAGTCTGCCCCTTACGGTAGAGTCAAGCCTTGCCGGTTAGCGGTAGAGACAAACAGTCCAGCAGCGCTCGGCGGGAGCCCGGCAAACCGTGAATGAGCGGGCGCAGAAACGCAATGTGCGTTGAGCCAGCACTCGCACTTGCAAGCGCCAACCGGCTTGAAGGGCTTGCGCCTCCAGATAGACGGCGAGGGCACTGTTGGCGTTGAGGGCGACATAAGCGTGGCTGAGGGTGTCGTTGAACGTCAGGGGGGGCGAGCCCTGTCAAGGCATGATCGACCGGCATCACCAACACTGACGGGTCGCGATCGCGTCGGGGGCGTACCGACCTACAGCCAAAGCGTCTATGAAGCCTTACCGGCGCGAGATGAGCCGGCCGCACAGGTTCCGTTGAGGGTGTGCGTTTAGAGGCCTCGTACCTCATACCGGTCGTGCAGACCGTTTTTTTTGGGGTTCTTCACGGATTGCCGGGAAAGTCATTCAAGGCCAGATTTGAGACCAGAATGGGATAGACCCCAGTTCGGTTTTTCGATGGAGCGGGATCGTGGACGAGATGAGTATTTGGCTTCTGGCAGGTTCAGGAGGTCACCATGGCTCTTTCGGAAACAGCGATGGGCTTACTCGAATCACCGGTCAGGACTACCCGCCCGCCGACTAATGAAGGGCTGACTCTGCACGTCACTGCCCAAGGCGCAAAACTCTGACATTTGCCAGGCGTTTGCACACAACCCTCTACGTTGTCACCGCTCGATCTTGCCGCGTGAACAGTGTTTTCAAAGTTATAGCCGGCACCTGTCAAAACTCGCAGTGTGAATCTTCCCAGCTAGGAAAGTCAGTACCGCTTGGAGAGTATACCCAGGCCACGTGCAGCCAGCAGTCTTGATCTCTGGCTCAACGGACCTGGATATAACCAAGAGGGATTTGCGTGTGAAGGATAAAGTCGAGGGCATCATTTTTGCTGCGGTAGATGGGCTGAGCCATGTACTGGCGCAACCGGTCGACTGTACTGCAGGGTCTGAAACTGCGCTGTTCGGCGCAGAAGGGCAATTGGACTCCATGTCGTTGGTGTCACTGATCGTTTCGGTAGAGGAAGCGGTCGAAGAGGCGTTTGGAGTGGCGATCGTGCTTGCCAGCGAGAAAGCGATGTCAGCCCGGCGCAGCCCGTTTGCCAGCGTGGCATCACTGACTGAACATGTCGTGACTCTGATTGGAGAGCACGCTCATGCATGAAGCTCCAGTGACCTTGATCACGGGTACACGCAAAGGCATCGGCAAGTTTTTGGTCGAGCATTATGTCGCCCGCGGCCATCAGGTAGTTGGCTGCAGTCGAAGTGACATCGACTGGGAACTGCCTGGCTACCGGCACTTCGTCGCTGACGTCATTGACGAGGCGACGGCCAAAACGATCTTTTCGCATATACGTCGGGACTACGGACGGCTAGATAACCTGATCAACAATGCCGGTATCGCCAGTATGAACCACACGATGCTGACACCGCTGGCAACCGTGGAACAGATTCTCGATACCAACGTGGTCGGCAGCTTTCTATTTGCGCGTGAAGCGGCCAAGCTGATGTCTACCCGCAAATATGGTCGCATCGTCAATTTCACCACGGTGGCCACGCCACTAAAGCTGGAGGGTGAAGCGATCTATGCCGCGTCAAAGGCCGCCGTGAAGTCACTGACCGAAGTGATGGCCCGGGAGTTGGCTGCTTTTGGTATCACCGTCAATGCTGTTGGCCCGACACCGATCGAGACTGATTTGATTCGATCAGTTCCGCAGGACAAGATGCAGCGTCTGCTGGCGCGCCAGGCCATTGCCCGTTTCGGTGAAATGGCTGATGTGGCCAATGTGGTCGACTTCTTTATCAGCGAGCACAGTGGGTTCGTCACGGGGCAGAACATTTACCTGGGTGGCGTATGAACGCACTCCAGACGCTGTTGAAGCGGTTTGCCGAGCATCCACATGCCCCAGCGGTAATCTATCATAACCGTCCAACCTGCTATGACCAGTTGCTTGAGAGCGTGCACCACGCCAAGTCAGTGTTGCTTGAGCGGGTTGAACCGGGGAGTACGGTATCCCTGGTGACAGATTTTTGTCCCGATGCGATCGCCGTTCTCATTGCGCTTTGGCTCAACCGTTGTACCGTCGCCCTGATCACGCCTCGTCCCAGCGCACAGCTGCAGGTCCTGCATGACATCTGCCAGGCGCAGTGGGTCGCTAACTTCGATGAGCGGGGGCAGTTGTGCGTGACGCCACATACCCGCAGCATCGAGCCGGCCTTGATCAGGCAACTGCGCGATCAAGATACCCCAGGTGTGATCATTTTTACCTCGGGCTCCTCAGGTACGCCCAAGGCCAGCGTACACAAGGCACTGGCGTTGCTTGAGCGGCATCAGCAGCGCAAGCGGCGGCTCACCAGTATTGCGTTCTTGTTGTTCGATCACATCGGTGGGCTTAATGCGCTTTTCTATACGCTGTTCAACGGTGGCTGCTTGGTTATCCCGGCGTCTCGCCAGCCTGCGCCGGTGGCAAAGGCCATCGAGCAGCATCGGGTACAGGCACTGACCACATCGCCAACCTTCCTCAATCTATTGCTGCTCAGTGGTGCTTTCGAAGATCACGATCTCGGTTCACTGGAAGTCATCAATTACAGTGCCGAGCCGATGCCTGAGCAGGTCTTGCACCGATTGCACAAGCTTCTGCCGCATGCGCGCCTGTCGCAAAGCTATGGGTTAACCGAGACCGGTGTGGTACCGGCGCGCTCTGAATCATCCCGTTCAGGTTGGATGAAACTGGGCGATGAGGCATGCCAAGTACGGGTCGTCGACGGGCTGCTGGAAATTCGCAACAACAGCACGATGCTGGGCTATCTGAATGCTCCAAGTCCCTTTACCGAAGATGGCTTCTACCGTACTGGCGACGCGGTGGTGCAGCGGGGCGACTGGATGAAAGTGCTGGGCCGTGCCACAGAGATGATCAACGTGGGCGGTGAGAAGGTGTTCCCCAGTGAAATTGAGAACGTGCTCAAGGGCTTGCCCAGGATCTTGGATGTGATGGTTAGCCATGAGCGGCATGCCATTGCAGGCAGCCTGATCACGGCGACCTTTTCGCTTCCTGAAGATGAGTCTCTTGCCGACTTCAAGGCCCGGCTCTACGCATTTTGCAAAGATCGACTCCCGGCTTTCCAACTACCCCGCAAAGTGATCCTCACCCAGGACAGCTTGCATACCGCGCGTTTCAAGAAGAATCGCAACCCACTCAAGGATATGAGATGAACGAACAAGCTTTCGCCAATGAGCTGGCCAAGCTGCTGGAGGTCACTGTCGATCAACTTCACGTCGACGCAGCGCTTGGACACTTCGATAACTGGGACTCACTGACGCAGATTTCCGTGTTGGCACTCGTGCGTGACCAGTATCAGCGCACGCTGAGCAATGATGTCTTCGACAAAATTGCCACGTACGGTGAGTTGCTGGCCTCCATCAATGAGGCTGGCAGTGAGGGTCAGCGAAAATGAAGGTGGGATTGGCGGGGGTGCGCATCGCAGCGTTGACCGCGGCTCTACCGGAGCAACGATTGGCGTTGACGGAGCTGGCGGGTGAGTTCGGCGCCCAGGAAGTCAAACGCATCATCCATAGCACGGGTATCGAAACAGTCAGGATTGCAGGCAGCCTGACTACCGGCGCGCTTTGCGAGGCGGCAGCACGGCACTTGCTGGCGTGCAGCGGCAAGGCTGCAGCTGATATCGATGCCGTCGTGGTCGTGACGCAAACACCGGATGACCTCATGCCAGGCGTGGCTGTGCAGTTGCAGCAGCGCTTGGGGTTGAGTGAGCACTGTGTGGCGTTCGATATCAACTATGGCTGTTCGGGCTACATCTATGGTCTCTATCAGGCAGCCATGCTGATTCGTGCTGGGGGGTGTCGACAGGTCTTGCTCTGTACCGGTGATGTCACCAGTACATTACTTGACCCGGCGGATCGGCAAGTCAGGATGGTGTTCGGTGATGCGGCAAGTGCGACCTTACTGGAGGCGGGTGAGGGCGGGATCGACCTGCTGATACGTTCCCAAGGGGGCAGGGAGCATCTTTATACGCCTTGGCGCTCTCCACCGCCAGAAGGGGGCAGTCGACAAGCTGGTTACCTGCACATGAACGGCACGGCAATCATGAACTTTGCATTGAACGGTGTCCCGCCGGCAATCGAGGAGCTCTTGCTTCACTGCGGCCTGACGTTGGAAGACGTGCCCATACTGGCGCTGCATCAGGCCAACGGCTTCATGCTCAATTATCTGCGCAAGTTGCTGGGCGTCGAACGCGCCAAAGTGCCGATCAATATGCGCGAGGTAGGTAACACCGGCCCGTCGTCGATCCCGCTGTTGCTCGCATCCTTACCAGCGGCTGACTGGCCGCAGCGCGAGCACGTAGTGTTATGTGGCTTTGGCGTCGGCTTGTCGCTGGGCGCCGCTCGGGTCGACCTCAGCAGTACACACTTCTACGAACCGGTCGAGGTGCCTCAGGTCGCTGCCTGAGTCGCATCTGACAGCGGTACTTCAAAGACCTTTTGCCCCCGGAGAGGGGGCTGGGAATCAGGGTAATGAATGGATTTCAACGGCGCGCAGACATCGATGGGCTGCGCGCGCTGGCAATTCTCTCGGTCATGGCATTTCACTTCAACGCGGCCTGGTTGCCGGGCGGTTTTGCTGGAGTGGATGTGTTTTTCGTCATATCTGCCTATCTGATCACCCGCATCATCACATCGGCGATCAACGACGGCACCTTCACATTCACAGGTTTCTATGCCCGCCGCGTCAAGCGGATTTTCCCGGCGGCTTTTCTGGTATTTCTGGTCAGCGTACTGGCTGCCAGCCAACTGAACAGCATGTTGCTGCCTGCAGCGAAGTTCGTGCTCTTGTCGCTGTTCAACCATTTCACGAGTGATTATTTCACTCAGGATACTCAGCAGAATTTCTTCTTGCACTATTGGTCGCTGTCGATTGAGGAGCAGTTCTACTTCATTTGGCCAGCTTTGCTGGTGGCTGGCAGCTGGGTGGCCGGCCGCTGGCTGGCGCCGGCTCAGCGCACGCGGGCGTTGATGGTCGGGTGCATGGTGATCGGCGTACTGTGTTTTGCCCTGGGTGAATACTGGGTGCGTGACGCTGGGCAGCAAGCGGGCGTGTACTTTTTCTCGATCCCACGCTTCGGTGAAATGGCGTTGGGCGCATTCATCGCCTTGGCGCCGACATCTAAGGTCCAGGCGCGTTCACGCCTTGAGGTTTTGTCCTTGCTCGGCGGGCTGTTGCTGGGTTGCAGTTTCCTGTGGTTGGCAGAGCAGCCATACCCCGGCTTGCACGCACTGGCTCCGTGCTTAGGTACGCTGCTGCTGATCCGATATGGGCGAACCACCGACGGCGAGCTTTCGACGATTGCCCGGGTCTTGGCCTGGCGCCCGCTGGTGGGCATCGGCCTGATCTCATACTCACTGTACCTGTGGCATTGGCCTGTGCTGGCAATCGCACGCTTTGTTGAGGGCGACAACGACTTGTCGATGGGCATGATGGCCTGCTTGCTGGTGCTGATCGTGGCGCTTTCAGTACTGACCTACTTGGGTGTAGAGCGCCCTTTGATTCGTTCCAGGCTTGGGTTCAAGGCCGCCTTCACGGGTTTTGCCGGGCTTTCCATGGGGTCTTTTGCACTGATCGTGGCTATGACCGGCCTGGAGGCATTGAACTTGCCCCCGATAATGGGTGAGCGGTATACCAACCTGACGGTCAATGGCCAGAACATCCATATGACCGAAGGCTGGGTAGCGCCCTGCTGGGAAGTGAATGACCTGGATCCCAGCAAGGCCGCCGTGGATGAGCGCTGCCACATCGGCGCGCATTCCTCCGAGCAGGTCTTGATGGTAGGTGACTCCCACGGTGCGGCATTGGGCGGTTTCATCGACACCCTCGCGAAAGCGGAAGGCTTTTCCGTTACGGCATATGAAGTGGGTGGCTGCCAAGTGGCCGAGTGGGGTATGGCCAAGCGCGTACCGGCTATCGTGTTGACGGATGAACGCCGCGCCAAATGTGCAGCGATGCTTGATTTCATTGAGCAGAATCATGCCCGCTACAAAGCCATTTTCGTGGTTAACGCTTTCAACCTATTTGCCGGTGCATACGATGTACTTAAAAAGGTCGATGGCGTACCGGTGGACTTGAATGAGGAGCGCCTGCATAGGTTTGCGGCGAAGACACCGTTGTACTTCTTCCACGATGCGCCAGTGCTCGACCGCTCGATGCAACATTCGCCTCTGCTCAGTCGTCTCGGTCTGCGCTTGGGCGCTGCTCCTGTGGAGCATGGCGCGCAAGGCAACCTCCAGGTAAAGGCGATGGTGGCTCGGATAGCGAACGCTCACTGGGTCGACTTGGCTGCGGCTTACCAAGTGCTTCAGGACAGCAGTTTCCTGCATGACGGTCTGCCTGCCTATGCCGACACCAATCACCTGAGTGGTCGTGGTGCGCTGGCGCTGGCTGGGGTCTTCCAGGCTCAGGGCGGGTGTCTGCTGTGTACCTCGGTTAAGGCTGGCAAGGACGGGATGGCGTTGTCAGGGGCGGCGCGCTGAACCTACGGCAGGGCAATGTCGTGGGCGACGAGATTTCCCGCCCATGGCTTAACGGGCAAAGGAGCTTCATATGAAAACTGAACAAGGCAAGCATCACGTGGTAGTGGTCGGCGCCGGGCCAGTCGGCTTACTGACCGCCTACTTGTTACGGCGTATGCAGGTCGATGTGACGCTGTTAGAACGGCGTCACTCGCGCTCCACACAGTCCAAGGCGTCCTCGATGAACGCTTACTCGCTGGCAATCATGGACATGGTCGGGTTGGCGGACGCCTTCATCGAACAGGGAATGCCGATTCACGACCTGTTGGTCTACTGGAACAATCGGCGCACGATGCATGTGAACTATCGCCACTTGCCATCGGTTCATGACTACATTCTCGGCATTTCCCAGCCCGAGACCGAAGCTGTGCTTGAGCATGCCTATCGAGACCTGGGGGGGAGCCTGCAACGAGGCAGCAGCGTGACTGCATTGACGCCCACCGAGCAGGGGGTCGAGGTGGAGCTGGACGATGGCCGTATTCTTAGCTCTGATTACGTCGTGGGGTGCGATGGTAGTCTAAGTACCGTCAGAACATTAATGGGCATCGAATTTGAAGGTAGCGATTTCGGTGTTGAGTTCTTCATGTTCGATGCGCAGGTCAGTTGGGCAGGGGAGGTTGGCAAGGTCCACTACTACGTCCGTGAGGACAGTTTTTTCCTCATCATCCCCCAGGCCGGCGGTACCCACCGGGTCATCATCAAGGCCAGCGACGGCAAGGTTGCCCAGGTGCAGGGCGATCCTCTGGCGTTCTACCAGGAACTCACCGACCGCTACGGTCGTTGTGGGGTCAAGCTGGAGCGCATCATCTGGGAGTCCAATTCTCGCTTCTACAACCGGCTGGCGCGTCGCTACTCGCAAGGCCGGGTGTTCCTGTGCGGAGACGCCTGCCACCTGTTCAGTCCGGTAGGAGGCTTGGGCATGAACACGGGGTTTCAGGATGCTTTCAACCTCGCCTGGAAACTGGCAGGTGTACTGAACGGTAACCTGTACCCGTCGGTGTTGGAAAGCTATGAGCATGAGCGCCAGCCGGTAGCGGCTCAGATGATTGCGACCACCGACGCCAACACCCGTTTGATCCTGCGCCAGGATTGCGATCCGGCTGGCGCATTGCGCCGGTGGCTGCCGACAATGGACAACCGCCATCACATCGCTGTTGGCTTCCCAATGACATTTTCGGGCCTGGGTCAACGGTACGGGGAGCAGGCCCTTGTCGCCGGCGGTGGGCGGTGGGTGGGCCGCTTGTTGCCCTCTGTCCAGATGCACACCGACGTGGGTGTGCAGAGCAGCCATGCACTGATGCGAGCAGGGCGATTCGTGTTGCTGGTTCGCGGGGCGTGCCCTACCCAGTTGAGTCAGCAACTGCAGGCCAGTGGGCAGGTTGATGTCGTGTCTGTCATTGAGGTGTCGGCTGGACGTAACCAAGCCATGGCGCTGCGTAAGGGGGAAGCCTTGCTGGTCAGGCCTGATGGCGTGGTTGCACTCCAAGCGATGGTTGATGACCCGAACGTGTTCTTGGCGTACCTGAGCAACGTCTTGCCTGCATTGGCACTTTACAGGCCTGCGGAGGAGTCCCTACAGGTCTGACGCATGATCAGATGCATGGAATGAGGGGAAATCTTGACTGACATCGAACGATTTAGAGCATTGACTGTAACAGCAACTCTGGACGAATGGTTCGACACCTTGAGAGGGCTCGCAGGCAACATGGGGTATGGTCAGATTCTGCTGGGCCTGAAGTCCAGGTCACAGGTGGATCACCGAAGCGCTTTCATCAGAAGCAATTATCCCCAGGCCTGGCGGCAGCGCTATGACGAGGAGCAGTTCGCCCTGGTGGACCCGGTGGTATCACATTGCCTGCGCTCGCCATTGCCGTTTTCGTGGAGCGGTTACAGCTGCCATTCCGCGTCGGCCCAAACATTCTTCGAAGAAGCCGCCGCCTATGGCCTGCAGCACGGTGTAGCTTTGCCCCTGCACGGAGGAATGGGGCACAGTGGCATGCTCAGCCTAGTGTGGCAGGGTGGTTGCGCCAAGGCGTACCAGCGACATCTGGATGACACACTGGGCCGCGCTACCCTGCTACGTGATTTTGCCTTGGAAAGCGCAATTTCTCTGCTGTCGCGCAGTCAATGGTCGCATGACCCTCTAACCAAGCGGGAGCTCGAGGTGCTGCTTTGGAGCGCGGCAGGCAAGACCACGTGGGAAATATCCATGATTCTCTCCTGCTCGTCCTCGACCATCGAGTTCCACTTCAAGAACATCCGTCGCAAGTTCAACGTCAGCTCTCGCCAGCTAGCTGTCGTCAAGGCCCTGCAGACCAAATTGATCAACCCATAAGCACAAATACGTTTGTGTCACCTCTCATATCTGAGAGGTGACACAATCGTGTTTGTAACTATAAATTTCAACGCGATATTTGATGCAATGGAATGTGGCAATGCTCATCTCGATAAAGCAACGCAGTGAAATGGACAGCGCGCACCTGAAGGCAATGCATGCCTTGCGCGCGAGGGTTTTCAAGGACCGAAAGCAATGGGATGTGAGCATTATCGATGACATGGAAATCGATGGTTACGATGCGTTGAACCCGTACTACATGGTGGTCCGCGATCCGACCGATCCGCAGGTGCCGATCGGTTGCTGGCGCCTGATGCCAACCACAGGCCCTAACATGCTTGCCCACAGTTTTCCGCAATTGCTGGATGGTCAACCTGCACCGTGTTGCACTGACGTTTGGGAACTGAGCCGGTTCGCCATCGATAGCCCGGCGCGATCAGCAGGCCGCTTTTCCCACGGTACGACCCAGGCTATCCGAGCAGTCGTGGCTTTTGGCCTCGCACGCAACCTCAGCCGCTATGTGACCGTGACAACCACGGGTGTCGAGCGTTTGCTGCGGCGCCTTGGCGTCGACCTGTCGCGTTTGGGGCCAGCTCAGCAGATCGGTGTCGAAAAGGCTGTGGCCCTGAAAATTGAGCTCAATGAAATCACCCTGCAGGCGCTCATGGCTCGGTAGCCTCGGCACCCCGTATTCATTTGGGAGTATTTAGGCATGCTATCCGGACGCATGTTCATGGAAGACATCATCAAAATGGCGGGCGATGCAGAGGTGTTCTCGGTCTGTCAGCGTTGGGTAACACAACTGGGATTCGACTTTTTTGCGTGCGGCACCCGCAACCCTTTGCCCATTTTCAATCCGTCCATCGGTATGTTCAGCAATTATCCGATTGAGTGGCAAATGGCCTATCAGAACAATGACTATGTGGGCATCGACCCCGTGGTACGCCGCTGCACCGATGCTGTTTCACCGCAGATCTGGAATTGCAGCGAGTTCGCTGAGCGTCCGTTCGCCGAGCAGGCTCAGGCGCATGGCATCCGGTATGGGGTGTCGCTGTGTATCAGGGACGGTCGGGGTTACCAAAGCCTGGTCACGTTTGCACGCCAGGAGGAGCCGTGCAGGGCCATGGAGCTGCTGGAGCTGCAAGGTATGCTGGCGATGTTCGGCCAGTTGACCCACGCCCAGTTGGTGCGCCAGAGCCAATGCCCGGACGTGGCGTCATTGACATCCCGGGAGCTTGAAGTATTGAAATGGAGCGCCGAAGGCAAGACCTCTGCCGAAATCGCCCAGATCATGGATATCAAGGTGCGGACGGTTAATTTTCATGTCGACAACTGCGTCTTGAAGTTGTCCGCGTCCAACAAACTGCATGCTGTGGTTAAGGCTGCGAGGGTTGGCATTCTGTGAAAGTTCGCAGGTTGTCTGTGAGGCCACGCTTGATAACCTGAGTCGACCCAAGGGTGGCAGGCCTGCACAGGGGCTGGCCTGGCTCAGGGATATCAGCAAAAGGACCGATGCAATGGAACAGGCGTCAATTCAGCCAAGATGGCTGCATAAGGATAACGGCGAAGATGTCTTGATCCGCCACTACAAGCCGGCATGGCCGTTGTACCAGCCGGCAACCACCGCTGATGAGGCGCACCTGCCGTATCGGCAGGAGGCGGATGGCCGCAGGCGCTTCTCCCTCCCAACGACTTCGCTGGATGAGTACCTGGCCAATGGCATCCTGCCGCAGCCCATTGCTCGTGACGATGCCTGGCAAGCCCGGCGGGGCGTTCCCTATCAACTGGCCGCGCCGTTGCTGGAGGCCTCGGAGATGCCAGCAACCAGCCCAAGGCACCTCTCCAGCAGTTACGAGCTTATCAATTACGCCGATCACTACTACTTCTATCGAAAATCCCACGAGCATGTACCCGGTGTCATGCTGATAGAGGCGCAGCGCCAGGCGGTTTATCACCACCTTTATCACACGACCGCGCACGTACGTGGGGAAGTGACCGTCAGCTGGAATCAAGTCAATGCGAGCTTTTTCTCTCATGCCGAGCTGATGTATCCCATCGAGCTGGTGGTCGACGACCTGCAGACAGAGCCGTCACCAAAGCCACGCAAGATCCACTACCGAGTGGCGTTCTATCAGCGTGGCTATCTGCTGGGCACCATTGATACAGTGGCGAGCGTGATCGAGTTAGGACGTTTCGAACGCTTGCGCAGCGTATTTGCCTTAAGTAATGATCGCTTCCGCCCGCTTGCGGGCGTGCGCCATGAATGTTGTCTGACACTGGACGAGGGCAGTCAAGAGACAACGCAACTGGCGTTCCTCGAACGCGGCCACTGCGTCACCGCGCCGGCTCTAGCCGATCCCAAACGGGTGACAGGCATCAGCATTGCCAATGCCGAAGGTTTGCGCTTCGAGGCCCATGTTCGTTCGTTCGTTGCACTGGACGGCCAGGTCCGCTGGTATTTTGAAGCGTTGTCCGAGGATCAGGAAACAGCTATGGGCAAGCTGATCAAGCGTGGGTATGTGGCTGCCTGAACGGGTCATATTTCTTGCTGTTGAACATCCAAAAAGGGAATTACAGATGCTCATAATCGAAACGCGTTATATCGTTGATCCTGCACTAGCCGAACCCCACAAGCAGTCACATGTCGAGTGGGTCCGCAAGTATATCGCTGAGGGGTTATTCATCCTGGCCGGCCCCAAGCTGGAAGCTGGCGGTGGCGTCATCGTTGCCCATGCCGTGAACGACGAGCGCTTGCAGGCCATCTTGAAGGAGGACTCCTATGTCAGTGAAGGCATCGTCGAATACAAGGTGAGCGCATTCAACCCTCTGTTCAAAGGCGCTCCGTTCCAGGCTTGATACGTTTGCAGTCGTGGAGCGAGTTATCGCGGTTGCCGTAAGCATGACGGCGGCCGCTTTTTTTAAAGGAGACGTTTTGATACCTATGGATAGACCAATAAGACTGGTGGTATTGGGCGCGTCGGGGCGCATGGGTCAGAGACTGGTGCGAAGCTTGCTTCATGCCCAGGGTGCGTGCCTGCATGCTGCGGTGGTACGGCCTGGTTCCAGCTTGGTTGGCAAGGACTGCGCTGAAGTGGTGGGGAGTGACCCAACTGGGGTGCATTTCACTGACGATATGTTGCGATCGCTCGACGGGGCTGATGGCGTGCTTGACTTCACCCAGCCCGAAGTCACGTTGCAATGCTTGGAGTACACCTCGGCCCGAGGGTTGGTTCACATTATTGGTACGACTGGTTTCAACCCCGAGCAGGAAGCGGCGATTGCTGGCAGCCAAGGGGCGCGCATTGTCAAGTCTGGCAACATGAGCGTAGGGGTGCAGTTGCTCAGTGTCCTCGCTGAAATTGCCGGTCGAGTGCTACCTGCGGAGGATTGGGATGCTGAGGTGCTGGAAATGCATCACCGTCATAAGGTAGATGCACCGTCCGGCACGGCGTTGATGATGGGGGAAGCGGTCGCCAAGGGCCGGCAGGTGGACCTAGGCAGCCAGGCGGTGCGCGTGCGGGATGGGCTGACCGGCCCCCGTGAAGTGGGCACCATTGGTTTCGCCACCCTTCGGGGGGGCTCAGTGGTGGGGGATCACTCACTCATCTTTGCGGGCGAAGGAGAAGTATTTACCCTTAGCCACCAGGCACTAGATCGGCAGGTATTCACCCGAGGGGCGCTGCGGGCGGCACGCTGGGCTTGGCATCAGCCTGCCGGGGTATATTCCATGCAGGCGGTGCTTGGCTTGGCAGTGAGTTGAGCGTGAGTGCGATGCGGGCTAGTGGTGCTCTAGTCGCAAGGATTGGTCCAGCGCTTGCAAGAGGATCTGGTCGATCTCGTCCAGATCCTTGCAGATGAACCGCACACCCGATGCCTGCATCTGCTGTTTCTGGTACAGGGTTGCGGGTTTGCCGATAAAGCCACAACCGAGCGTTTTGCTCACTTGGGCGACCCGGTTCAGGTCATCGATGAACACCAGCTCGCCGGCACTGGTAGCTGTTTGACGGTGGATTTCAGCCATGCCCGGGCGTGCGTGGCCCATGTCGATGTAAGGCAGGTCGGCATCGAAGTACTCACTTACCGGCGCCAGGTAGCGGTCGAAGATCGCTGCCTTGGTGCTTCCCCCATATGCGGTGATACGAGCGCCTGTTTCTTTGAGCCGGGCGAGCAAGGCAACGGCTCCCGGTGCCAGCTGCACAGGGTGGCGTGCGGCGTACTGGGCTTGCTCTGCGAGGAAGGCATCTATGGTTTCCATGGCTGTCCAGGGCAGGTTGCAGGCCAGCGCCATGATGTGCCCCCCGGCCATATGCGGCGAGCCTAGTATCTGGCGTTCTAGATCGGCCGTGTAGTGGCCGCCATGGCGTTCGACGAAGGTACGAATTGGAGTGCTATAGACATCGCTCAGCAATACACCATTGGTGTCTATCGCGAAATGGCGAATTTTTTCGAGCTTGTTCATTCTGGATTCCATCTCAAATGGGCGCATAGCCGACGAGAAGCAGCGCGGGCTGCTTCTCAACGCGGGGGATTAGGTGTTTTGCGTCGCGGCTTGGCGAAGGCGGAACGTGCTGGGGTCATAGTCGTGGAGGCTGGCGAAAGGCAGCGCTTCGGCTGTGAACAAATGGTCCAGGCGATCACGGTAGGCTTGTAGGTAGTCCGCACGAACCTCGGCGGAGACACTTGCTGGTTGCCAGCAGATGAAGGGTTCGAGCACATCGAAGCCGGTCAGACGCAGTACACCGTGCTGAATGGGAAACAGCAGCGTATTGATGTTGCCGTTGATGCCGTCATGGCCGTACATCGAGGCGCCACCCCCGGTGGTAAGCGAAACCATGGCTTTCTTGCCGGCGAACTTGCCGTTGTCATACCAGGCCCCGGCGCCATAGACCGCACCGTAAGCCAGCACGCGATCTACCCAGCCCTTCAGAATCGCAGGCATCGAGAACCACCAAAGTGGGAACTGCAGAATCAGCGCGTCGCAAGCAAAGAGCTTGTCGATCTCTGCTTGAATGTCCGGGGCAAAGCCTGAGTTTTCGGTAGCGTGCGCCTCCTCGACCTGTTGCTTGAAATAGTCAGGGTCGGCACAGGTTGTGAAGTTGCCACGCCCGGACAGTGCCTGCCAGTTCATCGCGTAGAGGTCTGAAACCGTGACTTCATGACCTTGCTGAGTGAGGTGACTGCGGGCTTGGGCTGTGAGTGCAGCGTTGAAGCTCTTGGCTTCAGGGTGGGCATGGACGATGTGTACTTTCATGTGTGTTCCCGGGAGTCGTTCGCTGATGGAAGTAAACGAACGGTGCATACTCAGCCCATCTCATGCAGGGCAGGCTCACGCCGTTCGCCCGCAAACTCTGGCCAAACGGGGGCATTTCGGCTAGCTGCGAACTATCTCAGGTAGGGGGGCGCCCAGCGGTGCGTCAGTGGGTTTCTGCGCCGGATCGTGCACCCCATGCAGGGTGATGACTTCGCCAGCTTCGTTGCGCCATTGAGCCTCGATCTTGGCTTTTTTGGCTTTGAGTGAGATACAGACCCGGCACGTCGCCATCGGCGTACTTACCTATAATGGGCATGGCCCGAATCCGTATCTCAAGGATGCACTGACACGCTTGCCGATACAGCGGGCAAGTCAGATTGCCGAGCTGCTAGCGCACAGGTGGGGCACTGCTCAAATTTGCAGCATGTTTAAGGCTGAGCCGAGGCTCAAACATCAGGCCCTGCTTCAGCAAACACCATCCTGTGAAGCGCAGTCAGCCCAGTTGCGCGACCCACTTGCCCCCGCCGTTACCCTCTTTGAGCTGGCGCAGTGCCAGGGGAAGCTCAGCGAAGTCGAACAGCCGGCGTTGCGGAGTAATCAGTTGGCCATCGGCGACGTGTTGCAGCAGCTGTTGCGCCTGGGTCCGTAGTGCCTGGTGATCGAGCAGCCGACCGTGGGCGTGAACGCTGTTCAGGGCCACTTCATGCAGCGAGATCGCGCTGCTGAATGCGGGCAGTGGCGCGGTTTCCTGGCGGTCCTGGATGCACACCAAGTGGCCGTTGTAGCCGAGCAGATGGGCGAGGCTGGCAGCGTGGGCGCCGCTGACCGTGTCGAATAGCGCATGCAGAGGGCGCTCGCCCAAGGCGATTTGCAATTGTGCCTGCCACTGGGCGTTGTTGTAATTGAACACATCGACCACACCAAGGGCCTTTAGCGCAGCATGGTGCCGCTCACCGGCTGTGGCCCACACACGCAAGCCACGTTGTACGGCCAGTTGCGCCAGATAGAAGCCCACCGCGCCACCAGCTCCGATCACCAGCACATCGGTTGAAGCGCCTTGGGCAATTTTGGCCAATGCCTGCCAGGCGGTAAGAGCCGGGCAGGGCACAGTGGCAGCGACGCTGTCATCAATAGTGGCTGGCAACTGCATGAGCAAGTAGGCGTCTACCAGGCAGTATTCGGCGAAGCTGCCATCGCGTGAGAGCGATTGGTGGTAAGCCACGCGAGTGCCGACTGGGATATCCACACCAGCGCCGACGGCTTCGACGATACCTACACCGTCAACCCCGGGCACGGTGCCATGACGCCAGTCGGTGTGACCCCATTCGCAGATCTTCCAGTCCACCGGGTTGAGGGCGATGGCGCGGTTAGCTACCAGCACTTCGCCGGGGCCTGGTTGCGCCAAGAGTTTGCGGATCAGTTGCAGGCCATCGAGGCCAGCGCCCGGGGTCCAGCCCCAGGCTTGGTACGAGGTGGACATGAGCATTCCTGGTTCGAAAGGTATAAGGGAGTGTGCCAATGCCATGAAGGCTCTTTCACTGAATGACTATCAGACCGTCTGTAAAGTCGGGTAGTCCGTCAGCCCTTGGGCGTTACCCCCAAACAGGGTGGCGCGTTCATGCTCGGCCAGCGGCGCATGCTGGCGCAGGCGTTCGGGCAGGTCGGGGTTAGCCACGAACGGCCGGCCAAAACCGATCAAATCAGCCCAGCCCGCTTGCAGCGCCTCACGCGCGCGCTCGCCGGTGTATTTGCCGGCATAAACCATCACCCCTGGGAATACCTCGCGCAGCTGCTGCTTGAAGGTCACCGGCATGTCTGGCGCATCGTCCCAGTCGGCTTCGGCGATATGCAGGTAACCAATACCGATTTCGCCCAGCCGCTGGGCGGCCGCGGTGTAAGTGGTGACCGGATCTGCATCGACACAGCCATTGAGGGTAGTCAGCGGTGCCAGGCGCACACCGACCCGGCTGCGCTCGCCAGTGCCATCGACCAACGCGCGGGTCACCTCATCGAGAAAGCGCAGGCGGTTTTCCAGCGAGCCGCCGTAGCGATCGGTGCGGCTGTTGGCTTCTGAGTCGAGGAACTGGTTGACCAGGTAGCCATTGGCGGCATGCAGCTCGACGCCATCGAAGCCAGCTGCCATGGCATTGCGTGCGGCCTGGCGATACTGCTCGACAATCTGCCCGATCTCGTCTTCAGCCAGTGCTCGCGGCTGCGATGCCTGGACAAAGCCTGGGGTGCCATCGGGGTTGTCGATGAACACATTGACCCCGACTGCCTGCACCGCCGAGGACGACACTGGCGCCTGGCCGCCGAGCAAGCTGCTGTGGCTCAAGCGGCCGACATGCCACAGTTGGGCAAAAATCCGCCCGCCCGCGGCATGCACCGACTCGGTAACCAGCCGCCAGCCGTCGATCTGCTGCTGGCTGTAGATGCCTGGCGTGCGCGCATAGCCTTTGCCCAGCGGCGAGATCCAGGTGCCTTCGCTGACGATCAACCCGGCGCTGGCGCGCTGGGCGTAGTACTCGGCCATCAGCGCCGTGGGCACGTCACCTGGTTGCGCGGCGCGTGAGCGCGTCATCGGTGGCATGAGGATGCGGTTGGGCAACTGCAGCCCACCCAGTGGCAGCGGTTGGAACAGCGGGTCGTTGCGCATGGCGGTCTCCGGAGAAAGTCGATGGGGTGATTCTCGACAGCGGCGCAGGATGGAAACAGCCGTCGTGGGGACAATCACTTTTGCCTCCATGGCACAAGTGGGCGCGCGGTGTCGCTTATGGAACTGCATGCTCCGTTCATGCTCGGTGCACAAAATTGATTTGTGCGCGCCGCTATTAATCTGCCACAGCCATTTGCCGAGAATCCGCCTCACTTTCCGCTCACCGAGGCATCTCCATGACCGTTATCAAGCACGCCCTGCTCCTGCTCGCCACCCTGGCCAGCCTGTCGTCCGCCCTGGCTGTCCAGGCCGAAGAGTCGTCAGCGTTCGTCGAGCGCACGCAAACCCTCAGCGCCCGCGTCCTGAAAAACTGATGCTGTTCTGCATGGAATCCATCCATATGAAGCTCTCCAGAAGTGGCGCAGCCGCAGCGTTCGCCTTGACCCTGGCCGCCGTGCTGGTCGGCTGCGGCCCGCAGGCCGAGCACAGCGCACCGGCGCTGCCAAGCGTAGTGATCAGCCAGCCCTTGAAATCCACCGTCAGTGACTGGGACAGCTTCACCGGCCGCTTCGAGGCCACCGACTCGGTCGAGGTGCGCTCGCGGGTCAGTGGCTACCTGGAAAAGGTAGCCTTTACTGATGGCGCGATCGTCAAGAAGGGCGACCTGCTGTTCGTCATCGACTCGCGCAGCTTCCAGGCTGCCGTCACCCAAGCGCAGGGCCAACTGGCCCAGGCCCGTTCGCGGTTGTCGCTGGCCGAGCAGGAGTATGCGCGGGCCAGGCTGCTGATCAATTCCAAGACCATCGCCCAGAGCCTTTACGACCAACGCCTGCAAGCGCGCGACGCGGCCAAGGCCGAAGTGCTCAGCGCCGAAGGGGTGCTGGCCAATGCGCGCCTGGAACTGGAGTTCACGCGCATCACCGCGCCCATGAGCGGGCGCATCAGCCGCAAGCTGATCAGCGAAGGCAACCTGGTCAATGGCGGCAACAGTGGCGCGACCTTGCTGACCACCATCGTCTCGCTCGACCCGATCGACATCTATTTCGATATCGACGAGCAGAGCTACCTCAAGTACCGCCGCCAGTCCTCCGGCAACCTCACCGGCAGCCAGGTACGCATCGCCTTGCCGGGTGAGGCCCAGCCGTCGCTGAGCGGGCGTATGGACTTCATCGACAACCGCCTCGACCCCTCCACCGGCACCCTGCGTCAGCGGGCGCGGGTGAGCAATCCAGACCTGGCCTTGAGCCCGGGCCAGTTCGGCCGCGTGCAGTTTTCCGCACGCCCTGCCTATGAGGCGTTGCTGGTGCCGGACACCGCAGTCGGCGTGGATGCCACGCGCAAGGTGCTGCACGTGCTCAATGCGCAGAACCGGGTCGAGCTGCGCCCGGTGCAGCTGGGCAAGCTGCATGACGGCTTGCGCGAAGTGGTCAGCGGTTTGCAGGCGCAGGAGCAGGTCATCGTCGATGGCCTGCAGCGGGTACGCGCAGGCGACAGCGCCGTTGGCGAGCCGCGCAGCCTGAGCCGGGTGGCCAGTGCCAACCCAACTGGGGAGGCACCGCTATGAACCTGGGACGCACGTCGATCGACCAGCCCGTGCTGGCCATCGTCCTTTCGGTGGTGATGCTGATCGTGGGTGGCTTGGCCTACCTGGTGTTGCCGACCTCCGAGTACCCCGACATCGCACCGCCGACGGTGGTGGTCCAGGCGACCTATCCGGGCGCCTCGGCGCAGACCGTGGCCCAGACCCTGGCGATCCCATTGGAGCAGGAGGTCAACGGTGTCGAGGACATGCTCTACATGTACAGCCAGGCGACCTCCGATGGCAGCCTCAACCTAACCGTGACCTTCAAGAGCGGCACCGATGTCGACAAGGCCCAGGTGCTGGTGCAAAACCGCGTCGCCCTGGCCACGCCACGGCTTCCGGAACCGGTGCAGCGCAGCGGCGTTTCGGTGCGCAAGTCGTCGCCGACCCAGCTGTCGACCATCTTCATCTCTTCACCCAAGGGCACTCACGATCAGCTGTACGTGTCGAACTTCGCCATTCGCACCGTGGCCGACACGCTCAAGCGCATCGATGGGGTAGGGGACATCAACCCGCTGGGCGCCCGCGAGTACTCGATGCGTATCTGGCTGGACCCGGAGCGGGTCGCGGCGTTCAACCTGACCCCAGGTGACATCATTGCGGCGGTACGCGCACAAAACACCCAGGTGGCTGGTGGGGTGATCGCTCAACCTCCGGTAGCGTCCCAGGCGTTCCAGCCGAACTTGATCTTCGAAGGCCGTCTCAAAGAGCCGGCAGACTTCGACAACATCGTGCTCAAGTCCGGTGAGGCGGGACGTCTGGTGCGCCTCAAAGATGTTGCCCGCACTGAAATCGCCGGGCTTGCCTACGTCAACAACACCTACTATCTGCGCCATCCGGCGATTGGCTTGCAAGTGTTGCAGCGCCCCGGCGCCAACGCCTTGGCGACCATGCAAGTGGTCGAGCAGACCATGGCGCAGCTCAGCGAGGAGTTCCCTGAAGGGATCGAGTACAGCATCGGTTACAACCCCACCGCGTTCATCGCCGACAGCATTGGCGAGTTGGGCAAGACCATCTATGAGGCTGTGATCCTGGTAGTGCTGGTGGTGCTGTTGTTCCTCCAGGGCTGGCGGCCATCGATCATCCCGATCCTGGCAATCCCGGTATCGCTGGTGGGCACTTTTGCGGTCATGGCGATGCTCGGCTATTCGATCAACAACCTGACTCTGTTCGGCCTGGTACTGGCGGTGGGGATCGTGGTCGACAACGCCATCGTCGTGGTGGAGAACGTCGAGCGGCATCTGGCCGAGGGCAAGGGCCCGCGTGAGGCGACTATCCTGACCATGCAGGAAATCGGCGGCGCGCTGGTGGCGATCACCCTGGTGCTGTGTGCGGTGTTCATCCCCACCGCGTTCATCCCGGGGATCTCCGGTGAGTTCTTCCGCCAGTTCGGGGTGACCATCGCGGTGGCCACGGCGATATCGCTGTTCAACTCGCTGACCCTGTCGCCGGCACTGGCGGCGATGATCCTGCGTCGCCATGGCGGCCATGCGCCGCTGCGCCGTGGTGTGCTTGGCGTGCCGCGGCGCGGTGCCGAGGCGTTCAACCGTGGCTTTGCCCGGTTGTCTGATGGCTATGCCCGCAGTGTACGCGGCCTGGTGGCGAAGACGCCGTTGATGCTGGCGCTGTACGCGGCACTGATCGCCGCCACCGGCTACCTGCTGGTGAGTACGCCCAAGGGCTTCATCCCGGCGCAGGATCGAGGCTACCTGGTGGTGATCGTGCAACTGCCCGATGGCGCCTCGCTGGAGCGCACCAACGCCATTTCTCAACAGATCGAAGCGATTGCCCTGCAGGTGCCGGGTGTCGATCGGGTGCCGACCTTCTCCGGTTTTTCGATGGTCACCGGGACCAACTCGTCGAATTCGGCGGGCCTGGCGCCGGTGTTCGAGCCCTGGTCCCAGCGCAAGCTGCACGGGCTGACCGCTGACAAGATCGCCGTCGACCTGCGCGAGCGGCTCAAGGCCGTCAGTGGTGCTTCGGTGATTGTCGCCACGCCGCCGCCGGTACAGGGGCTGGGCAGCACCGGCGGCTTCTCCCTGCGTCTGCAAGACCGCGCAGGGCTGGGCAGCGAGGCGCTGGCCAAGGCCACCGCCGAGCTGGTCGCCGCGGCCAACGCTACGCCGGGCATGACCGGGGTGTACTCGCCGTTCTCGGCCAGCACGCCGCAGGTGTTCGTCGAACTCGACCGCGAGCGCGCCGAGATGCTGGGGGTGCGGAGCAGCCAGATCAACCAGGCCATCGAGACCTACTTTGGCTCAACCTACATCAATGACTTCAACCTGGTCGGGCGTACCTATCGGGTCACTGCCCAGGCTGACTTGCCGTATCGGGTCAGCCCTGAGGACCTGGCACGGGTCAAGGTACGCAACGAGGCCGGGCAGATGGTGCCGCTGGCCAGCGTGACCCAGCTGCACGAAGCCCTCGGGGTCGAGCGCTTCCCACGGTACAACCTGTTTCCGACCGCTGAGATCAACGGCGACACCTTGCCGGGCCTGGGCTCGGACTACGCCATTCAGACCATGCAACGGTTGGCGGGCGAGCATCTGCCGGCGGGTATCAGCTATCAATGGACCGACCTGAGCTACCAGCAGACCACCGCTGGCAACATGGGCCTTCTGGTCTTCCCGCTGTGTGTGGTGTTCGTTTATCTGGTGTTGGCGGCGCAGTACGGCAGCTGGAGCCTGCCCCTGGCCATCCTGTTGATCGTGCCGATGTGTCTGTTGGCGGCGGCCGGTGGCGTGCGCCTGATGGGCCTGGATATCAACATCCTCACCCAGATCGGCTTCATCGTGCTGGTGGGCTTGGCAGCGAAGAACGCCATCCTCATCGTCGAAGTCGCCCGCCAGTTGGAGCAGGACGGGCAGGCCATCGTTACCGCCGTGGTCGAGGCCTGTCGCTTGCGCTTGCGGCCGATCCTGATGACCTCGCTGGCGTTCATCCTCGGTGTGTTGCCGCTGGTGCTGTCCGAGGGCGCCGGTTCTGAAATGCGTCTGGCGGTGGGCTCGGCGGTGTTCTTCGGGATGATCGGCGTGACCTTGTTCGGCCTGTTGTTCACCCCAGTCTTCTATGTGCTGATTCGCCGCCTGGCCGGTGGCGAGCAGCGGCTTTCGGCGCAGCCTGCGGCTGCTGAACAGGATATCCAGCCATGAACACTCGTCTTCGTTTTCCCCTGCTGGGCTTCACCGCGGCGCTGCTTGGCGCCTGTGCCGCGCCGAGCCTGCCGCCGGACAGCGCGGCGCCGCCCGCGCAGTACATCAATGCCCAGTCCACGGCGCCGCTGACAGTCACCACACAGTGGTGGCGTGGCTACCATGACCCGCTGCTCGACCGCTTGGTGCAGCGCGCCATGGACGACAACCTCGATGTGCAGATTACCTTGGCGCGCATCGATGCGGCGCGAGCCTTGCGTCAGGTCAGCGCCTCGGCGGGTAGCCCGAATCTGGACCTTGGCGCCAGCGCGGACCGCCAGCGCACCTCGGCCTACCAGACAGGTTTTAGCGACGCCGTGATCGATGAGCCGCTGTCGCTGGGGGTAGGCGCCAGTTGGGAGCTCGACCTGTTTGGACGCATTCGCGAAGGTGTGCGGGCCGCCGATGCCGAAATGGTTGCCAGCGAGGAGCAGGCGCGCGCGGTGCGCGTCGCCTTGGTGGGCGACGTGGTCCAGGCCTATGCCCAGGCGCGTGGTTTGGAGCAACGCCTGGCCATCGTTCGACAGAGCGCGCAGAGCCAGGCTGAGACCTCGCAGTTGAGTGAGCAGTTGTATGCTGCCGGCAGCAGCCCGCAAGCCGATGTGCTACGCGCGCGGGCCCAGGCTGATAGCACTGCGGCGCGGGTGCCGGCGTTGCAACTGGAGTGGCAGCGTGCTGTGCATCGGCTTTCGGTGCTGCTGGCCATGCCCAGTGCCGAGCTGTATGGGCAGATGCAGCAAAGCCCGGTCAGCGTGCGCGAAGTGGCCGTGCAAGACGCCGGTACCCCGGCCGATCTGCTGCGCCAGCGACCTGATGTGAAAGCGGCGGAAGCGCGGGTGATTGCCGCCTATGCCCGCGTGGGCGTGGCCAAAGCCGAGCTGATGCCGCGCTTGAGCCTGTCGGCGGCAATAGGGTCTTTGATCAACGGCATGAGTGCTGCCAATCTGGCCAGTTCGACCTTCTGGCTGGCGGGGGTGAATGCCAGTGCGCCGTTGTTCGATGGCGGTCGGCGCAAAGCTCAGGTGGCGCTGCGTGATGCCGAGGCGCGCGAGGCGTTGCTGGCGTATCGGCGCACGGTACTGGTGGCAGTGGCGCAGGTGGAGTCGGCGCTGGCGGCGGCGCAGCGCAATGCTGAGCGTCAGGTGTTGCTCGCACGCTCAGCCGAGCAGGCGGGCTCGGCGCTGGAGCAGATTCGCCGGTCGTGGCAGGCAGGTGAGGCGCCATTGCTCGATGTGCTGGAGGCCCAGCGTAGTCAGCTCAGCGCACAGAGTGCGCTGGCAATGGTGCGCACCGCGCAGTGGCAGAACCAGGCATTGTTGGTAAGTGCGCTGGGTGGGTAAGGCTTCAGGCCAGCGGTGGATGCTTCGCGGGCAAGCCCGCTGCCACAGGTATCGCCTAGATTTCAGACCTGCGTTGAGTCAGCACTGGCTCAACGCAAATACTGCCAACGGCCCGAACCCTGTGGGAGCGGGCTTGCCCGCGAGGAGGCCAGTAGGTACAGAGCAAAGGGTTGGTTCAAACCTGATCGATCGGCACCCCGTGGTTGTTCTTCCACATCAGCACCACACCACTGGCAATCACCGCCACCACAATCAGGTAGACATTGAACATCCAGCCGATCTGCTCCGAATACAACCAGGTGGTCAGGTATGAGGCGGTCCCGCCAAACACGGCAACCCCCAAGGAAATGCACACACCGAACATCCGTGTGCGATAGCGCGTCGGAATCTGCTCGGAGATCGATGCCGGCTTGCAGCCGGTGATGAATGCCACCAGCATCAACCCGGCTGTCTGCGCCACCATCAGTGTCCATGGCTCGCTGGATATCATGCCCCACAGCGGGAACAACGTCGCGGCAATGCCCAGCAGCGAGATCAGCGCGCAGACCTTGCGCCCCCAGTGGTCCGACAGCCAGCCACACACCGGCAGGAAGGCCAGGTAGATCACCTGGGCAACGCAACTCATCATGAACGCGCTGTGCGGATCCATGCCCTTGACGGTCATGGCGTAGATCGACGCGGAGGTCACCCAGGTGTAGTAGGTCAGGGTCGCCCCGGCTTCATAGAGGAACAAGCGCACGCCATGTTGCAAGACCTGGCCGCGGCTCCAAGGCGCCTGCAGCGAATTGTTGCTGGCACTTGGGCTGTGCTCGCTCTCCATCATGTTGCGCCGCAGCCATAGAGCGACCACGGCCAGCACACCACCGGTGGCGAACGGGATACGCCAGCCCCATTGCTGCATTTCTTCGACGCTGAGCACCGAGGTCAGCAGGGCCATGTAGAAGGTTGCCAGCAACGAGCCGCTGCCGACGGCGAAAAACACCGTGCTCGACCACAGCCCACGGCGTTTCGGCGGGGCAATTTCGGCGATATAGGCGTAGGAGGTGGTGGTCTCGCCGCCATGGGCGAAGCCCTGGATCAGCCGTGCACCAAGCAGCAAGGCCGAGGCCCAGCTGCCAATGGCTTCATAGGAGGGGATGAAGGCGATCAGCAGGCTGGCGCCGGCCATCAGCAGCATGGTACTGAGCAGCACGGTGCGCCGGCCGAGGCGGTCGGCGAGGATGCCGAAGACGATGCCGCCCAAGGGCCGTAGCAAAAAGCCTGCGGCGAACACGGCAAGGGTGGCCAGTAGTGCGGAGGTGGGGTTGCTCTTGTCGAACAGGGCGGCGGCGATGTACACCGAGGCGACGGTGTAGAGGGTCCAGTCGAACCACTCCAGCAGGTTGCCGATGCCAGTGGCGAGCAAGGATTTGCGGCGCAGGTTGACAGCGCCTGGTGTGGCCTGGGCCACGCTACCGGGCAGGGTCTCGGTCATATTGTTCATTGTTGGCTCCGAGCGAAAGGGGCGGGCAGCGCCAAGGCTGGCGCTGCCCGTACAGCGACAGAAGTCAGCTTGCCAGGTGCGTGAGCGCCACTTCCTCGATGCCAGCGGCGTCGAGCTTGTAGTGCTGGTAGAGGTGGGTCGGTGGTGCGATCAGGCTGTACTCGTCATAGATGCCATGGCGCTTGAGCTTGATCCCGACACCTTCGTCGGCCAGCACTTCGGCCACGGCCGCGCCCAGGCCGCCGAGCACGTTGTGCTCCTCGACCGTCATCATACGTTTGCTGCGCGCTGCAGCCTGCAGGATCGCCTCACGGTCGATCGGCTTGATCGACGCCATGTCGATCACACCCACCGAACGGCCCTCGGCATTGAGCTTGCGCGCAGCGGCCAACGCCGGATGCACCGTGATCCCGCAGGCAATGATGGTCAGCTCTTCGCCCTGCACAAGCTCGGTGGCCTTGCCGAATTCGAAGGTGGCGCCGTTCTCGTAGATGATCGGGTCGCGACCACGACCGATACGGAAGTACACCGGTTTGTCGTAGGTGGCCGAGGCCTTGATCGCAGCGGCCAGTTGCGGCCCGTCGGAGGGCGAAACCACCGCCAGGTCGGCGATCGAGCGCATGGTCGCGATGTCTTCGGTGGCGTGGTGCGAGGTGCCGTAGAAGCCCAGGGAGATCCCGGTGTGGTGGCCGATCAGGCGCACCGGCTGCGCCGAGTAGGCGACGTCCATGCGGATCTGTTCGCAGCACAGCAGGCCGAGGAACGAGGCGAAGGTCGCCACGAACGGCATCACTCCGCAGGTGGCCAGGCCGGCGGCGGCGGTGACCATATTCTGCTCGGAGATGCCGAACTGGATGTAGCGATCCGGGAATGCCGTGGCGAACTTGTTCAGGCCGTTGGAGTACTGCAGGTCAGCGGAGCCAGCCATCACCGGATGGCCCTCGCGGGTCAACTCGATCAGGGCATCGGAGAGGTAGGAAAGCCCTGGGTTCATGGCGTTCAGGCCACGGTATTGCCAGGAGTTGGGGGACAGGGGGGCGCTCATGTTTCAGATCTCCTTGGCTTCGATTTCAGCGATGGCGCGTTTGGCGTCTTCAGGGTCCAGGTAACCCAGGTGCCAGCCCGGCTCGGTTTCCATGTAGGAAACCCCTTTGCCCTTGATGGTCTTGGCGATGATGCAGACCGGCTTGTCACGGTTTTCGTCGGCCTTGACCTTGCGCAGGGTGGTGGTCACCTCGGCGATGTCGTGGCCGTCGATCACGTGCACTTCCCAGCCGAAGGCGCGCCATTTCTCATCCAGCGGCTCGACGCCGATGACATCGTCAACGCTGCCGTCGAGCTGGAAGCCGTTGCGATCGACAATCGCGATCAGTCGGCTGGCCTTGTGGTGGGCCGCGCCCATGGCCGCTTCCCAGACCTGGCCTTCCTGCATTTCACCGTCGCCGAGCATGACGAACACGTCGTATTCGTGGCCGGTGAAGCGCTGGGCCAGGCACATACCCAGGCCGCCGGACAGGGCATGGCCGATGGAGCCGGACGAGAAGTCGATACCGGGTACTTTGCGCATATCAGGGTGATCACCCAGAGGGCTACCCAGGCGCGTGTAGTCATCCAGCCATTGCTTGGGGAAGATGCCGAGGTCGGCCAGGATCGGAAATTGACCGACGGCAGCATGGCCCTTGCCCATCAGGAAGCGGTCACGGCCAGCCCAGTTTGGCTCTTCTGGGCGCAGGTTCAGTACGTCGTAGTAAAGCGCCGAGAACAGCTCTGCGGCGGAGAACACCGAGGTGTAGTGGCCGGTCTTGGCGATCTCGATCAAGCGGATGGTTTCCAGGCGGACGAATTTCGCCCGGTCGCGCAGGTGGGCGACGGTCTCGGCGCTAGGCACGAAATCGCTGGCTTTCCAGGCCTCGAGGGTTTTACGGGGTGTAGCCATCTCTACCTCCAAATTCAGGCATCGCAGGGTGGGTGTTGCCGGGGAAATTCAGCGGGTCAAAGATTCGAGCGCGCGCATGGCCTCGATCAGTTCATCACTGGTTAGGGGGTGGCCGTTGGCGCGCACGAAATTGAGCGCGTGGGGCGCTTGCAGGGTCGGCTCGGCAACTTGGAGCAGGGTCGCCTGGTCGAGCACCTTGACGCCCAGATCAACCAAGTTGCAGGGCAGGCCGATGCGTCGGTAGAAGGCCAGCAGCTCAGCCATGAACGCCGCTTCGCGGTCTTCAAGAACCAGCTGCACCAGCAGGCCGTAGGCAACCTGCCAGCCGTGCACCTGGTCACGCGCGCCGGGGATCTTCGACAGGCCGCGAGTCATTGCGTGCGCGATCGACAGGCCGCCACTCTCAAAGCCCAGGCCGCTCATCAGCAGTACGGCTTCGATCAGGCGCTCGAACGATTCGTTGACTTCGCCGCTGCCTGCCAGCGCCAGGCCTTCTTCAGCGTTCGCGCGCAGCACCTGGTAGCACTCGCGGGCCAGGGTCACGCCGGCTAGCGAAGGGCGGGCGCCGAACATATTGATGCCGCCGGCCTTAAGGCATTGTTCGGCTTCGAACTTCTTGGTCAGGGCATCGGCGATGCCCGCCAGCAGGAACGGGCGGGGAGCTTGGGCGATCAGGCGGGTATCGACCAGTACATAGCGTGGGCTGCTAAGCAAGTGGCCGACTTCGCTGAGTTGATGATGCTCGTCGTAGACGACGAAGTTCTTTGAGGTCGGCGCATCGTTGGAGGCTACGGTGGGCATGCTGATCAGGGCCGCGCCAGAGGAGTGAGCCAGGGCTTTGCCGGCGTCGATCGACTTGCCACCACCGACTGCCAGGATCATGTCGAAGGCAAACCGCGCCGCGGACTGGCGCAAGGCGGCGATGCCGTGGGCGGTGATCTCACCATCGAAGGTGATGTAGTGCAGCTGGACGTCGGCGCGGGCGCAGGTGGCGTCCAGACGCTCCTTGACCAGGCCGATGACGAAACTGTCGATGACCACCACGGCGCTGCGGCCGCAATGGGCCAGGTATTGGCCTGCCTCATCAAGTACACCAGGGCCTTGCACGTAGCGCCCGGGCGATCCGAATACCAGATTCATACGGCACCTCTTTGTGACTGTTTGTTGTTGTTATGCGAGACCAGCGAGGATCTCGGTCATGCGTGATGCATCATATATCATGCGTTTTGGCCGTCAAGCGACTTCAGCTGGCAGTAACGGCCGTAGGTCAGTTCAGCGGCGAATCAGGCGATCGAGTAGCCACCGTCGACGGCCAGGGTGGTGCCGGTGACGTAGCGAGCGTTGGCCGAGACCAGGAAGGCGATGGCGTTGGCCACGTCTTCAGGCTGGCCCCAGGCCTGCATTGGAATGCGTGACAGGATGCTGGCTGAGCGGCTCGGGTCTTCGTAGGCGCGGCGTGATAGCTGGGTCACGATCCAGCCTGGTGCCACGGCATTCGAGCGCACCCCGTCGCCCGCCCAGGCCACGGCCTGGCAGCGGGTCAGTTCAGCGATGGCCGCTTTGCTCGAGGCATAGGCCGGGGTCTTGGCCGAGCCGAAGATGCCCCACATCGAAGCGAAATTGACCACCGCGCCGCGGGCCAGTTTGAGCGCGGGCAGGGCGGCGTTGCTGATGCGCATGACAGCGGTGAGGTTGACCTCGAGCACGCGGCTGAAGCCGTCCAGTTGCCATTCACGGCTGTGGTCGATGACGCCAGCAGCATTGATTAGCGCATCGATACGTTCGAAACGGCTGAAGAAATCGTTTACCGCGGCGTCGCTGGTGACATCCAGCTCCTGATAGTGAATACCTGCAATCCGTTGCTCAGGTTCGCCCAGGCCCAGGGTATGCACCTGGTAACCGTCGGCGAGCAGGCGCTGGGCAGTGGCCAGGCCAATGCCTGAGCCGCCACCGGTGATGATTGCGATCTTGGTCATGCGGTGCTCCGTTATAGAGGTTTTTATGTGGGGGCAAGACAGCTGGTTTCGACCAGGCCGGCACAGGCCCTGTAGCAGCGGGTTTACTCGCCAAGAACAGCCACCGGGCATTAACGGCCGAACAGAAAATCAGCCAACAACTCAACCTGCCCGGTGAGCATGTGCACGCCTTTGTGGATCTGGCAGCCACGCGCCTGAGCGGCCTCCAGCAACGCGGTGACATCAGGGTTCATCACCACTTCGCCGACCAGCGTGCCCGGTTCGAGCGTTTCTGCCGGCAGCGGCAACGGGTCATTGGCCTTCAGCCCCAAGGCGGTGGCATTGATCACCACATCGAAGCCACGCCCATCGGCGGCACCGGTTGCGACCAGACGACCAGGCACCAGGCCCTGCAGTTGGATCGCCAGCTCCTGGGCCTTGGCCGCGGAGCGATTGCTGATCACCAACTGCGCCAATGGCTCGGCCAGCAGGGCGTGAGCTATCCCCGTGGCGGCGCCACCGGCGCCGAGCAGCAGCACGCGCTTGCCGGCCAGGCTGTGGCCTTGGTTCTTCAGGCCACGGACAAACCCTTCGCCATCGAACATCCGCCCAGTGAAGCGCCCGTCTGCTAAACGGCGAGCGACGTTGCACACCTTGAGCAGCTGCGCCGTGCCCTGGAGTTCATCACACAGATGCGCGACTTCGATCTTGTGCGGCACGGTGACGATCACCCCGGCGAGGTTCTCGATCCCGCGCAGGCCTTGCCAAGCTGAGGCCAGGTTGGCGGGTGAAACCTCCCAAGGCACCAGCACGCCGTCATGGCCCAGGCGTTCAAGCAACGGGTTGAAGAAGGACGGCGTGCGCAAATGCTTGGCCGGGTAGGTCAGGTGGACCACGACCTGGGTGGTGCCGGTGATTGGCATGGCTGCATTCCTTTTTGCGGACAGGTTCAGGGAAAGTACGTTTATTAATGCATCATATATCTTTCTTTTGGCATAGCGCCGCAAGCAAAAGTGTTTTGCCTTGAAGTCAAAGGATCGCGCTTGGCGCCTTAAAAATAAATATGATATATCATGTTTTCAGTCGGCCCCGAGCCGGTGAACGTCCTGATAGCAAAAACAACAACAGCCTAAGAAAAGGCGAGGATGAACCCATGCAAGCAATACGTTGTGCGTTGCCGCTCGAACGTGGCGGGAGGTGCGAATGACCCAGATCTTCGCCGCACCCGGCCGCTACATTCAGGGCTACAAAGAGCTTGAACGCCTCTACCGGCATATCGCCTGGTTTGGCCAACGCTTTCTGATCATCACCAGCCAGGGCCGTCTGGATAGCCTCAAACAGACCCTGGCCATCAGCTTCGATCAACCCGACCTGAGCCTGCACTACGCCGTGTTCGATGGCGAAGTCACCCGCGCCGAGGTCCAGCGCCTGGCTGCGTTGCAGCACAGCCTGGGCTGCGATGGGGTGATTGGCGTGGGCGGCGGCAAGGTGCTCGATGCCGCCAAGGCAGTGGCACAGCAAGCGCGGCTGCCGCTGTGCATCGTACCCACCGTGGTCTCCAACGACGCCCCGACCAGCGCCTTGTCGGTGCTGTACCACCCAGATGGCAGTTTCGATGACGTGCTGTTTCATGAACGCAGCCCGGATGTAGTGGTGGTCGATACCTGGGTGATCGCTCAGGCCCCGGTGCGCTTGTTGGTTGCTGGCATCGGCGACGCCTTGGCCACCTATTACGAAGCGCGTACCTGCGTGCAAGGTAACAACGACAACTTTCTCGGCCTGGCCGGTGGCGGTTTGCAGGCGAGCGAGGGCGGCGGCAAACCAACCCTCACCTCGATGGCGATTGCCCAGCTGTGCCACCAGGTGCTCCAGGCCGATGCCGTGCAAGCGGTCATGGCCTGTTCCCGGCAGATCGTCACCAAGGCGCTGAATCGGGTGATCGAGGCCAATGCCCTGATGAGCGGCATCGGCTTCGAAAGCAACGGCGTGGCTACTGCCCATGCGGTGTATTGCGGATTCAGCGTGCTGGGTGCGCGCGCCACGGCCTACCACGGGGAGTACGTGGCCTTCGGCACCCTGGTGATGCTGCTTCTGGAAGGCGCACCGGCCAGCGAGTTGGATCAATTGCTGGGGCTGTGCCTGGCGATCGGCCTGCCGGTGTGTTTTGCCGATCTTGGCCTCGCTGACCTCAGCGAAGAGGAGTTGCAGCAAGTGGTGCAGGTCGCCGCATCGCCGCAGCAGACCAGCCGGGTAGAGCCGTTCGAAGTCACCACCTGGGAAATGCGCGCGGCGCTGATCGGCGCCAGCGACCTGGGCGAATTCTACAAAAAAGGCGGATCGATCCTGAGCACATCGGGTGCTCGGGATCTGCCATCGGCCATTAGCAGAGGTGAGTAGATGAAAGCATTTCAGGCAAGCCTGCCGGTCAAACTGGATTTTGAGGTCGGGGCGATCCGCCGCATGGGCGAAAAGGTAGCCCCCTATGGCAACAAGGTGCTGCTGATGGTCGACCCGTTCCTGCAAGGCAGCGAGCTGGTCGCCCAGGTGCTGGGCAGTTTTGCCGAGCGCGGCATCAGCGCAGTGGAGTTCTACGACATCGTGCCCAACCCACGGCACACCACCATCGACCGTGCAGTGGCGCTGGTGCGTGACAGTGGCTGCCAGGTGGTGGTGGCGATTGGCGGCGGCAGTGCGATCGACTCGGCCAAGGCGGTGGCTTTCGTCGCCGTGCATGGCGGCAGTTGCTGGGACTACACCGAGCGCCTCGGTGAGCCGGTGACCCGTCCGCAGGCACGCGGGCTGCCGTTGCTGGTAGTGCCGACGACTTCCGGCACCGGCACCGAGGCAACGCCGTTTGCTGTCATCAATAATCCAGGGCTGGGCCTCAAGTGTGCCATCGTCAATCCGCACATCTATCCGGATGTGGCCTTGATCGACCCGCAGATTCTGGTTTCCAAGCCGCCACGGCTAACTGCGCTGACCGCGGTCGACACCTTCTGCCATGCCCTTGAGGCTTACATCAGCATCCACGCCACGCCCTGGGTGGAGATGGTCGCGCTGGAGGCGATTCGGCTTTTCGCGGCCAATGCCCTGCGCTGTGTCGAACAGGGCGATGACCTCGAGGCGCGGGCGCGCATGGCCTTTGCCTCGACCTTGGGTGGCATGGCCATCGCTGGCGCTGGGGTTACCGTGTCGCACGCGCTCGGCCAGCCACTGGGAGCGATGACCGATGCCCCGCATGGCGGCACGGTAGCGGCCAGCACCGCGCAGGTGATCCGCTGGACCTTGCCGGTGGCCGCCGGCAAGTTCGCCCGCGTTGCCGAAATTCTTGACCCCAGCACCCATACCCTGCCCGAAGGCCAGCGTGCGTCACGGTTGCCGGAGATTGTCAGCGCTCACTTTGCGCGCCTGGGCGTGCGCGACACCTTCGGCAGCTATGGCCTCAAGCCCGAGCAGGTCGATGAGTTCGCCCAAGTGGTTTGGACCAGTTTCAACCAGGACCTGGCGTGCCACCCGAAACCGATTCGTGACCAGCAGGAGGTGGCCGAGATCGTCAGGCAGTGCCTCTAGACCGGATCGGCTCAACATTCTCGCTTCGCGGCTAAAGCCGCGAAGCGTGCACCACAGCACTCAATACCAAGCACCACCTTTGCACACTCGAACCGCTGAACAACAACCACAAAAACCAGTTTCGGGAATTCAACGCAATGGCAAGAACCACCTTGATCGGGGTCGGGTTACTGGGCGCGTGCGCCTTGCCCCTGGCCCAGGCCGATAGCTATTCTCCGGCCAATTTTCTCTTCGGCGACTGGCAAGGCCAGCGCACCCTCCTGCATGAGCAGGGCGTGGACCTGCAGTTCACCTATGTCAATGAGCTGGCCTACAACACCCAGGGCGGCGAGCAGCACAAGGGCACTTACAGCGATCAGCTGATGGCCGATGCGCGCTTCGACCTGCAGCGCCTGCTGGGCTGGCAGGGCGCGGCGTTTCGCCTGACCCTGAGCAACCGCAACGGCGAGAGCCTGACTCAAGAGGCCAACACCGGTACGCTGTTGGCTGCCCAGGAGATCTACGGCTACGGCAGCGTCACCCGCTTGGTGCAGATGTATTACCAGCAAGCGTTGCTCGATGAACGCCTGCTGCTCAAAGTCGGGCGGCTGCCGATGAGCGGCGATGTGTTCCCGTTCTCCTGCAAGTTTCAGAACCTCACCTTCTGCGGCGCCGTTCCGGGCTACATTACCCCCAACTGGTTCACCTGGCCGGTCAGCCAATGGGGCGCCACCCTGGCTGCGCAGTTGGCCGATGATTGGTGGCTCAATACCGCGATCTATCAGGTCAACCCACGTTTTACCGAGAACAGCCAAGGGTTGAATTTCGCCAGCCCGTCAGGCACCAGCGGCTACCTGGCTGTAGGTGAGCTGGCCTGGAAGCCGAGCTTCAATGGCCTGCCGGGCAGCTATCGGCTCGGGCTGTGGCGCAACACGGGTGACTTCGCTGATATCTACCACGATGTCGACGGCCAGCCCATCGGCCTGACTGGCGCGCAAGCCAAGCAGCACGATCAGGCCAACGGCTATTACGCCATGGCCGAACAGCGCGTGTACCAGAGTGCGCGCAACCCCGCGCGCGGCCTGACCCTGTTCGCCAACTTCATCCAGTCTGACCGGGATGTCTCCAGCATCGAGCGGGTTTGGCATGTGGGCGCCTTCATCAGCGGGCCATTGGCCCAGCGCCCGCAGGACGAGATTGGCGTTGCCCTGGGCCGCCTGGAGGTCAACCCGCGTTCGGCCCGGCGTGTCCAGCAAGCCAGTGGGCAACCGCAGCGCGCCGACGTCGAGTACCCACTGGAGCTGTATTACGGCCTGAGCCTGAGCCCGGCGCTGACCCTCAGACCCAATGTGCAGTACGTACGTAACCCAGGCGGCTTTGAGCATGACCGCAGCGTGGTGGTCTGGGGCCTGAAAACCGAAATCAGCTTCTAGGGCGATGGTGCCAACACGGCGCCGTGTCGTTTTTTTAATGATGCATCATGTATGAATGGAGTGAATCATGAGCCTTGCCAATTTCGTTGACCTCACCAGCGTCCAGCAACGTGCCAGCCACCTCACACTGCTGGGCCAGGCATTTATCGATGGCCGCTTTGTCGATGCCCAGGGTGGCGAAACCTTCGACAATATTTCGCCCCGCGATGGCCGGGTGCTCAACCAGGTCGTCTCGTGCCAGGCCGCAGACGTCGACCTTGCCGTCAAGGCCGCGCGGCGCGCCTTCGACAGCGGCGTCTGGGCGCAGCGCACCCCCAAGGAGCGCAAGAAAGTCCTGCTGCGCTTTGCCGCACTGTTCGAGCAGCACATGGATGAGCTGGCGCTGCTGGAAACCCTCGACATGGGCAAACCGATCAGCGAAAGCGCAGGTTTCGATGTTCACGCCGTGCTTGATTGTCTGCAGTGGTACGCCGAAAGCTGCGACAAGCTTTACGACGAAGTCGCCCCGTCGGGCCCCGCAGCATTGGGCCTGGTGACCCGCGAAGCGATTGGCGTGGTGGCGGCGGTAACGCCGTGGAACTTCCCCATGCTGATGGCCATGTGGAAGGTCGCGCCGGCTTTGGCCATGGGCAACTCAGTGATCCTCAAACCTGCCGAGCAATCGCCGCTGACGGCCCTGCGCATCGCCCAACTGGCCGCTGAGGCGGGCATTCCGGCGGGGGTGTTCAACGTCCTGCCCGGCTTTGGCCCCACCGCCGGCAAGGCCCTCGGTCTGCACATGGATGTCGACACCCTGGTATTCACCGGCTCAGGCGAAGTCGGCAAGTTGTTTCTGCAGTACTCCGGCCAGTCGAACATGAAGCGGGTCTGGCTCGAGTGTGGCGGCAAGACGCCGAACATCATTCTCAATGACTGCCGCGACCTGGAAAAAGCCGCGACCACCGCAGCGCGGTCGATGTTCTTCAATCAGGGCGAAGTTTGCGTGGCGCCGTCGCGGCTGATCGTCGAGGCGGGTATCCGCGCCGAGTTCGTTGCCGAGGTGCTCAAGGTGGCCCGGGCGATCAGGGTTGGCGACCCGCTGGACCCAACCACCGAGCTGGGCGCGATGGTCGATGCCAGTCAATTGCAGCGGGTACTGGGCTACATCGACAAGGGCGTGCAGGAGGGCGCCCAGCTGATTCTTGGCGGCGAGCGGGTCAAGCATGGCCTGGGCGCCGAGGGCTACTACATCCCACCAACCATTTTCGACAACGTCAGCAATGACATGACCATCGCCCGAGAAGAGATCTTCGGCCCGGTGCTGTCGGTGATCACTGCCCGCGATCATCTCGAGGCCTTGCGCATCGCCAACGATACCCCGTATGGCCTGGCCGCCAGCCTGTGGACCGCCGATCTGTCCCGCGCCCACCAGATGGCCCGTGGCCTGCGTGCCGGCAGCGTGTGGGTCAACTGCTTCGACGGTGGCGACATCAGCATGCCGTTCGGTGGTTTCAAGCAATCGGGCAATGGCCGCGACCGCTCGCTGCACGCCCTGGACAAGTACTCCGAGCTCAAGTCCACCTGGATCGAGCTGTGAGCCTTCGCCCGGCAACTTTGGAGAACAATAAGATGAACAAAACCGTTGCCCGTACTTTTGCCACCCTGGCCATGACTGCGCTGCTGGCGGGCCCAGCCGCCGCCGAGGCGCGCCACCCGCTGTACCAATTGATCCCCAATACCGCGCTGTCTGGCCTGGTCGATCCGCAAATGGCTGATCGTAGCCAGGTCGACAAGGCCCTGCCGCTGAAACAGAAGGGCGAGCGCCTGCGTATTGGTTGGACCGAGATCACCCTCGGCAACCCTTGGTTCGTGTCGATGATCGACGATGCCCGCAGCCTGGCCGAACGCTATGGCTATGACATGCAGGTGCAGGTCGCCGACGGCGATGTCGCGCGCCAGAGCACCCAGGTCGATAACTTCATCACCCTGGGTGTCGATGTGATCGTCATCGACCCCACCGACATCCTCGGCTCGGTGGCCGATGTCGAGCGGGCAGTGGCGGCGGGGATCCCGGTAATTACCGTCGGTACCGCACCCGACGCCCGAGCGCCGGTTATCACCACCAGTACCGGCAACCCCTACGGCAGCGGTGTCGAGGCGGGGCGCTATGTGGTCGAGCACAGTGATCCGGCCAGCGAGATCAACGCGGCCATGGTCATCGGGGTGATGGGCAACTCCACCTCCGAGAGCCGCCTCAACGGCATGATCTCGGGGATCGTCCAGGCCCGCGCCGAACAGCGCAAGCTCGGTCTGTCCAGGGAGGATGCCTTGCTCAAGGGCTTCGAGCTGTTCCAGCAAGTAAAGGCCAAGGGCAGTTTTAGCTGGCCCGAAGGGGGCTTCAATGTGCTTGCCTGGGGGCGTGGCGATTGGACCGAGGAGGGCGGCCTGGCTGCCAGCGAAGACATCCTCAGTGCCCACGGCGAACGCCTCAACCTGATCCTGGCGGAGAACGACTTCATTGCCATCGGTGCGATCAGCGCCGTCGACAACGCTGGCAAGGCTGGCCAGGTGCGAGTCGCTGCCGCAGCTGGCAGCTTCAAGGTCGCGCTGGAGCTGATCAAACAGGGCAAGCTGCTGGTCACCGCCAGCAACAGTGGTTCGCAAACTGGCGTGGCGGCTATCGAGCTGATCCATCAGATCCTCGATGGCCGGCTTGCCGCCAACAACTTGCCACTGGCCTCGTACTTTCCGGTCGAGCTGATTACCCCGGCCAATGTCGAGCAGTTCATCCAGCTCGAACAGGCCCCGGCCAGTGTCGAGCGATTGCCGGCGTTCCGCTCCATCGACCAGCTCAAGGCAGCCATGCGCTGACCCCCGCGGATGCGGCGCCTGTCCAGACAGCGCGCCGCTTGCAGAGGCATGACCTATGAATACATCAAACACTATCGCTGTGGAGCTGCGCGACATCCACAAGGCTTTCGGCGGCATCAGCGCTCTGAGTGGTGCCAGTTTCAGCGCCCAGGCCGGTGAGATACACGCACTGATGGGCGAGAACGGCGCGGGTAAATCGACCTTGATGAAAATCCTCGCTGGCGCCTACCTGCGCGATGCCGGCGAGGTGCTGTTGCACCAGCAGCCGGCGAGCATCGCCAAACCGGCCGATGCCCTGCGCCTGGGGGTATCGGTGATCTACCAGGAGTTCGCCCTGGCGCCACACCTGTCGGTGGCCGAGAACATCTGCATCGATGACCTCGGCGCGCGCGGGGGCCTGGTGCAGTGGGCCACGCTGCGGGCCAAGGCGCGGCGCATTCTCGACGAGTTGGGCTTTGCCATCATCGACGAGCGCCGCGCAGTCGGCGCGTTGCCGGTAGCCCACCAGCAGGCGGTGGAAATCGCCAAGGCGCTGTCACGCAACGCTTCGGTGCTGGTGTTCGACGAGCCGACGGCGGTGCTCACCTCGCACGAGACCGAGCAGTTGTTTCGCATCCTCGATGAGCTACGGCGCAAGGGCGTGTGCATCATCTACGTTTCGCACCGCATGGACGAAATCTTCCGGATCTGCGACCGCGCTACGGTGCTCAAGGATGGGCGCACGGTGGGCACCTTACCGCTGTCGGCCATTGATGAGCGAGGCCTGGTGCAGATGATGATCGGCCGTGAGCTGAGCGATCTGTTTGCGCCGCGCAAGGCCAGCCTGGGCGAGGTGCGTTTGCAGGTCGAGGGGTTGTGCGCCGGGCCACTGGTGCGCGATATCAGCTTCCAGGTGCGTGCCGGCGAAGTGTTGGGTTTCAGTGGCTTGGTCGGCTCGGGCCGCACCGAAACCATGCGCGCCTTGTTCGGCGCCGAGCGCAGCACTGCCGGCAGCATTCGCCTGGATGGCCAGCTGCTGCGCAATCGCAACCCGCGTGCGGCCATCGGCCACGGCATTGGCTTGCTCCCCGAAGACCGCAAACAGCAAGGCGTGCTGCTGGAGATGTCGATCCGGATCAACGCCGCCTTGCGGCCTGATTCGCCCTACACCGGCCGCTGCGGCTGGATCGACGGCCGGCGCGAGCGCGCCGGGGTCGAGGCGCTGCGCAAGCGACTGCGGCTCAAGACCGGCTCGATCGAGCAGGCAGTGGGCGACCTGTCAGGCGGCAACCAGCAAAAGGTCGCGCTGATGAAGTGGGTCGATGCCGGCTGTCGGGTGTTGATCCTCGATGAGCCGACCCGCGGCGTCGATGTTGGCGCCAAGACCGAGATCTATCGGGTCATCAATGAACTGGCCGAGGCCGGGGTGGCGATCATCCTGGTGTCTTCGGAAATGACTGAGCTGATCGGCATGTGCGACCGGGTGCTGGTGATGCGCGATGGCGCCATCGCTGGCGAGCTCGGCGGCAGTGCGATCGAAGAACACGCAATGATCTGTCTGGCGATGGGAGTCGAACACCGTGGATAACAACCTGAGCAAACTGGCCGCCGGCAACCTGCCGGGCGAGCCTGCCCAGCCGCAGGCCTGGGGGCGCTCGCTGCAGCGCCTGTTTTTGCAGCACAACGCCTTGGTCATGCTGCTGGTGCTGGTGGTGGTTGCCAGCAGCCTGTCGGCGGACTTCTTCACCTGGCAGAACCTGGGCAACCTGCTACGCCAATCGACGCCGCTGATGCTGGTGAGCATCGGCATGCTGATCGTCATCCTCACCGCCGGCATTGACTTGTCGGTGGCGTCGGTGGCGGCGGTGGGCGGTATTGTGGTGGCGATGAGCCTGAACCTGGTGCCACTGGAGGGGGGCGCCGGGCTGTTTTTGGCGGTCGCCATCGCCGTGGCGGCAGGGGTGTTGATGGGCCTGGTGACGGGTAGCTTCGTCGCCTACTTTCGCATGGCGCCGTTCATTGCCACCCTGGCGATGATGACGGTGGCCCGGGGCCTGGCGTTCATACTCTCCAATGGCCAGCCGCAACGCCTCGCCGACGGCCAGAGCGCCGCTGGGCTGTTGCGCGACTTCGGTCGTCAGGCGGACGGCCTGTTTGGCGTGCCCTGGCCGGTATGGTTGGCGGTGCTGGCAATCGCAGTGTTCGCGCTGATCCTGCGTTACAACGCCTTTGGCCGGCTGATCATCGCCAGCGGCAGCAACGAAACCGCTGTGCGCCTGGCGGGCATCCCGGTGGAGCGCTACAAGCTTGCCGCCTATGCCATCTGCGGTGGGTTGAGTGCATTGGCCGGGGTGGTCATCGCCTCGCGCTCGGGAGTCGCCACGCCGAGTGCCGGCATGGCCCTTGAGCTTGATGCAATTGCTGCCTGCGTGATTGGTGGGGCGCTGTTGTCCGGCGGCAAGGGCAGTTTGTTCTATACCGTGGTTGGCGTGCTGGTGCTGGGCCTGATCGGCAACATCATGAACCTGCTCAGCGTCCCCGCTTACCCACAGCAGATCATCAAGGGCGCGATCATCGTGGTGGCGGTATTGCTGCAAGGGGTTGGCAGGCGCGACGCGCGAATCTAGATACCAGCGGGCGTGCTGGCGGCGAATGAATGATGATGTATCATGCGTCTTCGCCATCTCGCCCAGCGGTACCATCACTGGACGCTGGCGCCGGGCCATTCACCAGACGAGAGAGAACCAGCGTGACAGTTCACAAGCCCCTGGATAAAGGCAACCTGAGCGAGCGGGTCTACAGCATCATCCGCACGGCATTGATGGACGGCCAGTACCAGCCGGGTGACCGCCTGCGCATCAGCGCCTTGGCCGAGGAGTTCGGGGTGTCGATCACCCCGGTGCGCGAGGCGATTTTCCGCCTGGTCAGCGACCATGCACTGGACATGAAGGCGGCCACCTCGATCTATGTGCCAGAGCTGAGCGTCAGCCAATTGCGCGAGATCCAATTGATTCGCCACCTGCTCGAAGGCGAGGCGGCGGGGATGGCCGCCGAGCGTATTTCTGCGGCTGAGCTGGAGCATCTGGAACAGGTACAGGCGGCGTTTCAGGCGGCGGTCAGCGTCGATTACAAGAAGGCGTCGCTGCTTAACCGCGAGTTTCATTTCGGCCTGATTGCCGCGGCGCGCATGCCGGTGATCTTCAAAACCTTGGAGAACATGTGGGTGATGATGGGGCCGCTGCTCAGCACCTTCCACGCCGAAGTGCCCAAGGCGGAGTTGGCCAGTGCCAAGCACAAGCATTTCGAAGTGTTGGAGGCCTTGCGCAAACGTGATTCGGCCAAGGCCAAGGCGGCTTTGCAAGCAGATATCGCCTGGGGCGAATTGATGTTGGAGTGGTTGGAGCGCAAGTCGCTGAGTCCGGCCTGAGCAGTACCGGCCCTATCGCGGGGCAAATTGGGCCAAACCGCCGCTCCCACGCGGACCCCGTGGGAGCGGGCTTGCCCGCGAATGGGCCTTACTGGCCCTTGCAGGCTGAGGCATGAAAATGCGGCAATACAAACGCCGCCAACTCCTCCAGCGTCTCATCCAGCGGCCGCCGATTGCGCCGCAGGTGCAAGCCAAGATGCGCCACCCCCGCCTCGCGCATCGCCTCAAGCTCGCCAATCAGCCCATTACGCCCAACCATCGCGCCAAAGCGGTGACGCTGTAGCGGCGTGTCCGGGTTGTCATCCAGATCCAGGTGCAGGAATGACACGTATGGCTTGGCCCCGGCCACTTCGCGCCACAGCGCCGCACGACGCACGTGCTCCTGCGGCGTGCCGGGGTAGGCCAACCAGCCATCCAGATGCTCACCCACCCACGCCGGGCTCTGCTGAGCCAGGCCGGCCACCAGCAACGGCAGCGGTTGGGAGGGGCGCGGCAAGACTTCGATCTGCTCTGGCAGGCCCGGCCCGCGCCAGTCGCGCAGCAACGCGATATGCTCACGAAAGCGTTCGCCACGGCTGTCGAAGTCGCGCTCGAACAGCGGGTATTCCACTGGTCGGTCGCCACTGGCCACGCCCAGCAACAAGCGGCCGCCGCTGAGCAGATCGACGCTGGCTGCGGCCTTGAGAGTCAGCAGCGGCTCTCGGATCGGCAGTACCACCGCGGCTGTGCCGAGCATGATGTTGCGGGTAATGCCAGCGAGAAATCCGAGGTAGGTAAACACCTCGAACACCTGCGCCGCATCGCCGAATTGCGGGTCGTACAGCGGCACGTCGCGTACCCACAGGGCGCGAAAGCCCAAGCGATCAGCGAGAGTCGCCAGCTGTGCATGCTGTGCCAGGTCCGGCACACCGAACAGACCGCCGGCCTGCTGCCGGGTCTGATCGCGTGGGGTGGTCCAGTCGTTGTCCAGCGGCAGCTCCAGGCCGATGCTCAGGCCACCAGCGGTCAGTTTTGCCAGGGCGCCGCTCATGCTTGCGCTCCTGCCTGTGCACCCGCGTCAACCGCTGGGCGTTTGCCGCGCCAGACCAGCCACGCCAGCGGCAAGTGCACCAGTACCGCAGCGACCACGCCGGCCCAGGGGGTTAGGGCCAGTTGGCCGTGGGTCACCAGGTAGCTACCGGCGGTCTCACCTAGGGTGATGCCCAGGTTGAACGCCGAGATATTCAGCCCCGAGGCGAAATCCACCGCTCTAGGCGTGTAGCGCCCAGCGGTGTCGAGCATGCCGGCCTGGAAGCCCGGCGTCATGCCAAAAGCCAACACGCCCCAGATGAACAGCAGCACCACCATGGCCACTGGCGACGACAGCGAGAAGCCCAGCAACACCAGCACCGCCGCCAGCAAGACGAACAGTACGCGCAACGCCCGTTGCCAGCCCAGGCGGTCGGCCAGACGGCCTCCGGCAAGGTTGCCGATCAGCGTGGCAATGCCGAACACCACTAGCAGGCTGCTGGCCGTGGCCGAGGAGAAACCGGTGATGTCGGTGAGGATCGGCGTGATGAAGGTAAATGCGGCAAAGCTTGCGCCAAAGCCCAGGATGGTCACCAGCATCATCGACCAGATCGCCGGTTGACCGAGCGCAGCCAGCTGGGTGCGGATGCTCCCGGCTTCCCCGGTTTTCAGGGCCGGCAGCCAGAACAGGGTGGCGAGCAAGGCCAGTGCGCTGAGCACCGCCACCGCGTAGAACGGCAGACGCCAGCCCATGGCATTGCCCAGGAAGCTGCCCAGCGGCACCCCGATGACCATGGCCAGGGTCAGCCCGGCGAACATGATGGCGATGGCTTTGCTGGCCTGCCCCTTGGGTGCCAGGCTCGCCGCAACCGTGGCCCCAATGGCGAAGAAGCTGCCATGGGCGACGGCGGTGATCAGTCGCCCGATCAACAGCGTCGGGTAGTCACTGGACAACGCCGAAAGCAGGTTACCAGCCAGGAAGATTGCCACTAGGCCAGCCAACACCGGCTTACGTGGCAAGCGCCCCAGCAGCAAGACGATGAACGGGGTGAACACCGCCAGCGCCAATGCGTACAGGCCGACCAAGCCACCCGCGGTGGCCAGGGTCACGCCCAGGTCGTTGGAGATAGCGGGGAGAATACCGACCACGATGAACTCGGCCACGCCAATGGCGAAGGCGGTCAGGGCCAGTACGTACACCCCGGGGTGAATGCGTGTTGAGGAGAGGGTAGCCATGAAAAATGCTCGCAAGGTGAAAGATGCAGCACAGGATACGAGGCGCCAGTTTTGTGATGTAGACTCGTGTAATTCCAACCAGCTGTGAATTCAAGTCATGAAAACCCGAGCCAAGGACATCAATCGCTCTGGCGAGATGGAAGTGTTTGCCGAAGTGGTCGCCTGCGGCACTTTCTCGGAAGCGGCGCGGCGCCTGGACATGACCCCATCGGCGGTGAGCAAGCTGATCGCCCGCCTTGAGCAACGCTTGGGCGCACGCCTGCTACTGCGCTCGACACGGCGCCTGGAACTGACCGCCGAGGGCGAGCGCTTCCACGTCGAGACCCTGCGCATTCTTGAGCAGATCGACAACGCCGAGCGCGATGTGGCCAATGCCGCCTGCCCCAGCGGAATCATCCATATCAACAGCAACCTGCCGTTCGGCCTGCATTGCCTGGCGCCGCTGGTGCCAGCATTTCTTGAGGCCTATCCGCAGATAACCTTGAACATCGAACTGACCGATACGGTGGTCGATTTGCTCGAGCGCCGGGCCGATGTGGCGATCCGCTCGGGGCCGCTGAAGGCCTCGCGGCTGGTGCAACGGCACTTGGGCCGTAGCCGTTTGTTGACGGTGGCCGCACCGGACTACCTGGCGCGCAAGGGCACCCCGCGTACGCCACAGGAGTTGCTCGAGCACAATCGATTGAGCTTTGGTTTTCACCGGCACTCTCAGGCCTGGGTGTATCAGGACACCGATGGCGAGCGCGTCGAGGTTGAGCCGCAGGGGAATCTGCTGCTGCAAGACGGTGAGAGCATGCGCCAGCTGACCCTCGGTGGCGCGGGGATTGCCCGCTTGGCCAATTTCCATGTGGGAGCGGATATTGCGGCGGGGCGGCTGGTGCCGCTGCTGGAGGATTTTGACAGTGGTGAGCAAGACATCCTGCATGCGGTATTCATTGGGCCTGGTCGACAGTTGCCGCAGCGGGTGAGGGTGTTCATCGATTTTTTGGTTGAGCGTTTGGATGTGCAGTATTTCAGTTGAGTGGCTGGGCTAGGGCCCGCTTCATGCCACACCTCCACGCTCCCGCTATCACACCAGCTTGGCAGGGAGAGTGAGCTGGACGGAGTTGATCAGCAGGATCACATTGACGGCATGGCCTTCTACATCGAGGTGAGGAAATTCGTCACGCCAATCGATCAGATCCTCTTCGGTTTCAGCCGAGGCATCGATACTGAAAACGGCTTCAAGATGGGGAAGTAATCAAAGCTGTGCTTCTTCCACCTCCCAGAAATACCCTCTGATACCCCCAGCTGGATGCGCGATCGCGAATGGCGATTTCTGATAGCTGTCGGGGTGGCGCACTCTGGACTGTATCTCCATGGCCGGATCGACGTAAGCAGGGCGGGGCTGCATCTACATGGGTCGTATGTCACGAATGGCAGCTTTCGACCCAAAGCCGACAGTCGAAAGGTGCAAAAGCGGACGTTCAACGGCAAAGCTCACTTACGTGAATAGGGTGAAGCGGAATTGGCTTCAAGTAGAGTGAGTGGTTAGAAGTAATCACCATCGCGAAGGCCGTAGCTAAGCCGCGGGCCCGCCGGAGGCGGGATCGTCGGCTTGAGTGCCTTGTTGGCTTTGTGTTGGCTTGTCAGACCGAAAATATGCCCGATTTGAAAATACAGTGAGCATAACGAGCAACATTGAGCAGAGCAGCAGTCCAAAGCGGACCCATGTAATTGTTACGGGAGCTTCCACCTCGAACATCGTAGCCTCAAGGAAGCGGTCTAGCTTGCTGATAATGTAACCTGAGACGAATGCTGACACCGCTTGGCCTATTGAGGAAAACCTCTCCGCTTCCTTATCTGTGTAAGGCGCAAAGAACATCCCTAGCGCCCACCCAATGAGTGCACCAAGAATTGCAAGCAGAGCGTTAAAAACCTGCTGAAGCGGATCGCCGGAACTGACTGTAAAACAAAGCCACCCGATTGCGATGCCAAAAATTACGGCAAAGACGTTCGTAAAGATGACGGAAAATGGGTAGCTTCCAAAAAACTTCTGAAGTCCTTCCAAAAATTTGTCCATCGCTACTCCTTGTTTCAGCCCCAGCCCCAGCAATGAGCCGCGGCCGTTAGGCCGTCGGCTTCAGGGCTTGGTTGGGCGCCAATATTTGCTCTGTCCATAGCAGCAGGCCCGCAGCGTGCAAGCCTGCGCTTGAATTCCCTATCCCTCATCTGCGATCGAGGACAAGGAGGATGGTGCCGTACGCGCCCGTCGTCTGGGAGAAGAACAATCGTGGTGCGAAAGGCTCCGTGGACCGTACACAGCGCCTATATTAAGGGTCGAGTTGGGCTCCGATGGCCCGTTAGAGTAGCTTGATCACGTCGAGCGCCCTATCTACGAGGGTAAGAAACTTTCCGACGGCCTTGACCAACTCCTTCACCTGCGCGATGTGCTTGATCGCCTCATCCAAGTCGGTACTGGCCTCGATGACGGTTCCGATCCGCCTGTCGATGGTTGCCGTAGTCCTCTTGAACAGCAGGCGCCCGGCCATCATCACGCGAAAGTTCAGCTCCTCCATCTCCCGAAGGATATCCTCGGCCTCGTCGGGATCGCTTGTATTGCCGAGGCGCTTCGCGAGGCTCTGATGGGTTTCGATCAGCTGCTGGTGAAGCTTCTTGATTTCCAAGTTCATGTCGTACCTCCGCTAGTCAAGCCTCCTTCGCGGCGCTCGCGAAGGACCTTGAGCTCCTCCTGATAGGCCTTGTACTCGTCCTGAATGAGCTGAATAAGAGTCTCCGCAGATCCTCGGCGGCCGTGGGCGAGATCCTGATGCGCCTTTGCCAACGTTGCGAGTGAGAGGCGAAGCGAATCGAGCAGCCGGTCCTGCACATCGCGCTCGTCTAGCGCCTCGACGTAGCGAAGCACGGCAGCACGCTTGGCGTCGTCGCTGGACGCGCGACGGAAGTCCCTGACGTCGATGCGCGCCAGCACCTGCGTCCAGGACGTCCTCACGGTGCCCCTCACTCCGGCCTGGGGATCCGCACCGATGGCCTCCATCATTGCGCTGAAGACTTCCTGTATAGCGGGGTCTGCCTTGCGGATCGCTTCGAGGGCATCGTGCTCCACCTTAAGCTTGACCAAGAGCCCACCGAACTTCGTGAACGCGGCGGAGATCCCAGCTGGGAGTTGTTCCTCGCGCAGAGCCTCGATCTTCTCACCGAGGACCGAAAGTTCCCCTTCGACGCCGGAGCGCTGGTCCGGGTTGAGCAGCCGCTCGATCTTCTCTGCGTAAGAGTCAATGAGGGCGAACGCACGGTCCCACTTCGTGAGATCGGCCGATGCCAGAGCCTCGAAGAACAACTCCTCAGTGAGGGCTTCCTTCGTCATCGCTCGCTCGATCTGCTGACGGCGAAGGAAGCTATTGACGTCCGCAAACGTGGCTGACGTCTGCTGGTCTACCGTTACTACTCCCTGTCGGAACGGTGGGATCGCGTCTCTAGACGGGGCCGTCGCACAGCCAGCGATGATGAGCAGCACAGCGCCAATGGCGAGCAAGCGCACGACGCCATCGTGTGTTCGGCTGAGTCTGTGGCTAGTGGTCATGATTTCTCCTCCGATGCGGTGATCTCTGCGCCCTAAGTAGGAGGCTAAGCACTGCTCGCATATTTTTTGCGAGCGTGTGCTTCAGCGACTTGTTATCCATCATTATTCAGCGCTCTGCGTAGCAGAGCTGGATCTAATCGGGTAGAGACAAAGCCAGCAGACCAAGCGGGGTTGTCGGTAGGTACGGTGCTATTTTTTATCGGTGCGTAAACTGGAGGCGGTTGCTTTTGGGCGAGGGAGTATGGTTCATCGCAAAGGTAGTCTCCATGGCCGTAGTTCCACGCCTTGGGTATCAACCAGCCCGGCCTAAGGTTCGATACATATGGTGCGTCCGGCCCGCTATAACCAAGTGCCGAGTGCCAGTAGGGATGTCCGCGACTGATGATGCCCGCTAACGGATTACCAAGCGGAAATGCCAATTGCAGCACGCGGTCGCAAGGGGAGGCGAGGAGAGATATTTCCCTCACTTTTCGGGCTGCCGTCTTGTATTCACGGTTCAAGCAATTGTCGTCGATAGCTCCGGCCATCAGGATCAGGCGCTCGACCTGTTCTCGCCTTAGGTTGCTGATAGTTTCTAGCACCATACGAGCACCAAGACTGTGGGATACGAAGGAGAGTCCGGTCGCACGATTGAAGTGCTCGTCAAGGAAGGGAGCCAGCAGCCTGGCGCTAGCGATAGCTTCTTCCCCCTCGATGGGATAGTCCAGAACAGGAAGCCAGCGCGAATCTCCTGCCCATAAAACGCCTATGAACACCGTCTGTTCATCCAGGCTGAGCAAATGTTCCCATGCTGTCAGGCTTCCGATGCCCTCTTGACGGTCGACATTGAAACCATGGGTGCCAAGCAGCACGTGCTTACCCTCGATTACAGAAAGCAATTCACTCAGTGGTGCCTGAGTTTTGTCGCTTCTCCGCAGCGTTGCTTCTGTAGCACAGACGCCTCCTTTAGAGATGGCCCGTAGGTCAATAAACCATGTCATGTGCAGTCTCCTACTTGCGCATCTTCTGCACAACTTTGGCGCCCGCCGCCAGCGCATTGGTTAGATCTTTCGCGATGGGGGCGATTGGGGTGGCTGCAAGCCCAAGCAAGAACGCAAGCAGGTACTGCTCTCCTTGTACAACTGGATACACCGCATGTACGCCTATAAGCGCAAGCACCACTGACAGAACTATAGAGCATGCCTTGGCACTATTGCGGTAAGTCTGATCCGCGCGCTGGTAGCCATGATCCAGTGTTGCCGTCAGCAGCAGATCGAAGCGGCCGTATATATCGCTTTCCTCGGGCGTAAGCGACTCCGTTGCCCCTGAGGCGATCTTGCTGGCCACTTGTCTCAAAATCTCTGCATCCACTGCTGCCGCCTTGGCGAAGAGGGCGGCCGAACTCGGAGAAAGGCTTAGCTTGATCAATGATTTGGCGATTGCCCTTTGGTCGGCCAGAGGGACTCCGTTCAACCAACTGGCCTTGAGCGTATCCAGCACACTCTCTAGCGACAGGGGAGATACGGGATCGCTTGCGACTGAATGGGAAAGAAAACGCTTCACCGCATTTTCGATGTGGGTGAATCCGAAGTTTGAAATACCTCCCCGGAATGCTTTGCTGCCGTCGACCAGCGCAAAAGAGGCCGTACCTAATGCGCCGGTGGCGACGATGAGGTCTCCCAATCCCTCAATATTGAACATGGCAATCTCTCCTGGTTGCTGGTGCCATTGCGTTTGCCAGAGCATTGCTCAAAATCCCGGAGCGGGGGTGAAGGTGTAAGTTTCCTGAGGGCTAGGTTGCGCCCGACCGCTACAGGCTCTTGCTGAAAAGAGAGCGCCTGTCCTTGGACGTTGATATCAAGATGATGTCTTCTAATACAGCAAAGCCTATCTTCGGCAGCACGCAAGTAAGCTAAGCGCGCGTTTCGTCGAGCAAATACCTGCGCCAGCATGAAAGCAGCGTCAGCAGAGGTCCCCTGCCTGGCCGGTCTGGCCCAATGCCTGCGACTTCAGCCTCAAAAGCTCAGTTTCAGCTCATCTTTGATACAGCTGTATAGATTGTCGGCCTCGTCGAACTTGGCCAGTGCGTCATTGCCACCATCAGCCACACATTGTGCGTTGATTGGCCGCGCCAGCTCGGCGGCAGAACCTGGAAAGATCAGGATTGCTGAACGGCCGGAACCGCTCGATGGCATCAGCCCGCTGCTTAGGAAGCTCAGTGTCTGGCATCCCGTTAAGCGCGCGATTCATGGCGACGCTGGCCTCACCCACTTGATCGGCAGGCCCCACATCGCCGACGATGCCCGGTACGATGCGCTTGCTCGATCTCTGCGAGTTAGCTGTCGATCGTGGATGGCTGCTTTCGACCCATTGCAGCCGTTCGAGGCGTCTACGAAACCAAGGGCAATTCACTACAGCCATTGTTGGCATTTTCTCTTGGTCTGAGCGCCCCTACTACAATTCAGGCGATGATCGCAAAAACAGCTCTTACACCCGGCCCCCTCCGACTCGGAACCGTAGGCTTATTCGTACTACTGATGTCTAGTTGGAAGAACGAGCGGAGGCCCGCAGTGTGGATCCGCATAATCGCTGGCGGCAAAGCGGACGTTCTTCCCGACAAACGGATTGGCGGGAGATGAATTGCTACGCTAGTCTCCGTTAATTATTCCAGCTGAGGAAGAGCTTATGACGAAAGTCAATAGATGACGGGTCAGTTGGCTCGTAACCGTACACGTCATGCGGTGAATTATGAGCGCTGAGTAGGTCGAAAGGTATCTCAATGAAAGCGATTGCTTCCATTGTGGAATACGTATTGAGTGCTTTCAAACACAACCCGCGCTATTTGATTGTTCTGGCGGCGGTGCTGATGCCTCTGAGTATGTTCTACTTCATGTCTCAGATCACTGATGCACAGCCTGTTGTAATTTTCGCGTTTTCGACCATTGCTATTTCTGTATTGGCATATACTGCCTGGATCGTGGCGAAAGTTCTTGGCCATCAAGAGCGCGAGTAGCAAAATATGCAGCATGGTGCCGAATTAAATATTCTGGCTCCATATTGCATTTTCATTTTTCTGAGACTAATTGAGCGCCCCTTAACTGGCAGCTTGCGACCTGAATCGCCCCTAGTTTCGTAAACGCCTCGACCGGCCGCAAGGGGTCGATAGCTGCCAGTAATGACTGGCAGTTTTCAACACGTTTGCTGCTTGCGCCGTTCAGGCCGGTTGCGCGTACGTCACTGCTTGGCTTCTGAAAACGACTCAGCAATCAGTTTGGCGACATACTCATGCATCCAAGAGTTGCCGCCAGCGAACTCAAGTTCATTCTCTCGGGTGGAGAATGTCAACACCGGGTTCACGTTCTCAGCATTTACACTCAAATCTGAAACTCCGTCGATCAAAGATGTTATCCCAAACGCAATATCGTAGGTTAGATCACGAGCCAAATCGTCTGGAGCTCCTGTGCGCTCCAAGGCGCGTCGGATTTCTTCGATGATCCGACGTGACATTTCTTGTTGATAGTCGTCGAAGCGTCCGCTGCTTACTAATTTCATGGTGGTCTTCCGTAGGAGTTGAACGATCAATTTTAGGGCAACGTGGCAGTGACTCAAAGCCCCAGATCCTCACTGAGATGAGTAGCAATGGCAGCTCGATACAGTGTTGAAACACTACCCACCGGGTACATGCCCAGGAGGGTTGATCGGCTTATGGCCTATAGCTGTCCTCCTCTAAGGGCAGCAATGGGTCGTAAGCAGCCTCTCCACCCCAGCGGTTTTGGATTCAAACATTCAACCTCTTGTTCCTCGCCCTAGCGGATTGCCTCTCCGGCAGCCTCCACGTAGCGTTTTCTAGGCGCCTCCGTAGAAAGCTTCTGTTTGCCACAATGGTTTTTTACATAGGCCCTGCCGGCTTTCTCTTTGCGCGGCTCCCTCAGTACTCCTCGTAGCCAGGCAGGCAAATGACTACCCAACCGACTAAATCAGAGACGGCTGACGCTAGACATCCTGGGATAGTGTACTTGGCTATATGGGGCGGCATTGAGAGCCGTCCCAATACACACTCCATGATGGAAGGAGTAAAGCGATATCGACCTTATCCTTGGCACGATGCACCCATGCAGTCAACAGATCAGACTTCGAGCGGGATCAGCAGTGGCCGGATACTCCCCAAAATCGCCGCCTGCTGGCCGCATTCGGGGCCGCGTGTGTCGGATTCCGAAATAAATGCGAAATTTTGGAAATAGCTGCGACTACAAAGACGACAAAAAAACTGCACACGCGGGCCTGTGGGCGCATCTGATGTTCCGTGACGTTCGCGCATCCAGTTTCCAGGCAGCACGGGCGCGCTAAACTGAAGGCCCATCTACTGATGATTGAGCCCGTCGCTATGTCGCTGATGATTGATGCCGCACCGCTCAGAATGGTGATGGTCCAAGTTGAAGGCGCGCGCCAATAGCTGGAAAAAGCCGACAGAAAGGTCGGCCTAGGCAGCAATGCTCTGGTCAGCGATTACGTCCTGAAGCTGATGGATGAGTATGCGCACGCTCATGAGACCTACGCTCGCTTCACCATTGACAACCTCAGCGCCACCTTCAGCCCGGAACTGGCCGACCTGACGGTCAATGTGATCGATGTCGCCGAGGGCGAGAAGATTCCGCGCAAGGGCGGGCCGGGCATTACCAAGTCGGACTTCCTGGTGATCAGCAAGATCAACCTGGCACCTTATGTCGATGGTTCGCTGGAGGTCATGGAAAAAGATACCCAGCACATGCGTCCAGAGCGGCCGTGGGGCTTTACCAATCTAAAGACCGGGCAAGGATTGCAGGCGCTGATCGACTTTATCGTCGAGCGCGGACTGCTCAAGGCAGGCAAAGGTCATCCAGACCTATAGGGACAAACCCGCCAGCTCACGGCGGGCTTGCATCTTTCACCGGGTGTAGAGTGGTTCAGTAGTCAAGCCACTCCAGATCGCCTACAAGTTTCTTGCCGGCGAGGATGCGCCGGAGCACGAAGGTCATAACCTCGATATTGTTATCAAAAGAACCATGGGTCGCCTGGATTTGCTGGCCATCACGGGTGTGCTGGACCCAGGGTGATGGCCAGACTCGCAAGCGATCCGGTTTGCTCGGCCAGTTCGCCAGCCATTGCTGCACATCGGCCAGGGAACCGGCATCCCATTGGTCCTGGTTGGTGGCAAAACTCTCGTCCAGGGCGCGGGCCATGCCCAGCAGGGGTTGCTTGCGCACATCCTCTAGGGCCCGGGATACCAGGTACAGCAGAGATTTGCCATAGGCAGCGAAGCCCGGCGTGGGCAGACCATCGGCTTTCTCATCTTCATCGCGCAGCACATCCAGCCACAGTTGATCCAGCGGCAATACGCCGTTGGCGTGGGCCTTGAGGTAGTGATCCAGGGCAAAGCGCGACGAGCAGGCTGCTGCGAACAGCTCGCAGCTGCGCACCTTCACCACACTGCCACCCGCAGGGCCGAGGCGGTCAAGCAGGTGGCCTAGGAGAATGGAACCGGCGGAGTGCCCGATCAGGTGCAGTTCAAGTGTCGCCCCTTGTTGCTGCAGGGTGTTGGACAGGTCGCGCAGCGCCTCGGCCAGCAGGTCAATGCCGTGCCCCGGCTTGCTGCTATCACGGGCATTGTTGCGCATTTGCGACCAGATGCCGGTGCCCAGCACATTGCCCAATGGCTCGACCATGCGGTCCTTGGCATCCTTGAGATCCTCGAAGACTCCGGTGGCCAGGGCATCGCGGTCACCGAATAACGAATGGAACCAGTCAGCGGCCATATTCGCCAAGGTTTCGCCGGGGCCGGTTTTCCAGGTCAGGAACAGCGGGTAGATGCCGTTGGCCAGGAAGTAGGGCGCCAGCACGCGGTTGCGCTGGATCGACTCATCCTCGGCGTTCAGCCCTCCGTGGGCATAGATCGCCAAGCGTAGTGTCGTCTTCGGGTTCTGGGTAGCAAGCCAGGCGAGTGGCCGCTCGTGCACGGTTTCCTGGACCAGGCCGACTCGGTTCAGCGGATCGTGGGTAAAATCAGTGGGGACGATTTCGCCGTCGTTGCCGGTAACCAGGGTCAGCTCGTAGGCACGGGGAGTGGTCAAGGGATGATACAGAGGTTGTAGGAAGGGGTGATCGAAGGGCCAGGGATCATCCACCGGGTTGGCCGGCTGCCGTGCGCTACGGCCGAGGCTGGTCAGTGAACGGCCCGAGCCCAGGCGAAAGGCCGAGGCTATCTGCGTACGCATGGCCACAGCCCCGGCTTTCTGCTGCGCCGCCGGCAGCAGCTGTGGAACGCCCAAGGCACAGGCCCAGGCGTCGGTGCCGTACAGCACCCATTCCTCGTAAGGCAGAATGGCAAACCCTGCGTTGCCCCAGCGGGTGCCCCAGGAGTTCTGCACGATAAAGCCGCGCTGGTTGTAGCCAACCAGTGCAAAGGCATGACCGCCCAGGGTGCCTGGGTCTTTCGCCGCGGGGATCACCGAAAGGCTGGCATGGTTCTTCGGTACGGCGGTTGCGCGGCTGCGCATCAGTGTGTCCCAACCGTCATGGACCTTTGCCGAAACATAGATGGCACCAATGTTGAGAATCGCCGCCTGCAGGTCGACCACCGAGGTGCGATCGATGCGGTAGTAGACACCCAGTGGCCGCGACGGAGCGTCGCTGTCCCATCCGGGTAGCGGCCGGACAAAGCCCTTCTGCGAAAAGGGCCAGAGTGTTTCGCTGCAGACTCCGTGCTTGTGCCAGCCTTTGAGCGCACCCCGGCAGCTTGAGCCCTCGTAGTCATCCCCCGGCCACTCATCGTAGCGCCGGGCCAGTTCGTAGAGCATGCGTGGGCTGACCGCGGTGAAGACGTGCCCGTCACCGAGGGACAGATGCTGCAACCACAACAGGTAATTGACCACGCAGGCCAGCCCGAAGCCGGTACACGCGCCATCACTGCCCTGATCGAGGACCAGGCCTGCGGCCACATAGCTCTTGAGGTATCGTGCCAGGTCCGTTTGCAATGGCCAGCAGGGTGACAGGGAACGTAGCGGGGGCGTGTAGGGCAGGTCGCGAAAATCAAGGCGGTCGGGGCGGGCGTCAAACACCCGGCCGGCGATGGGGGTGCGATGGACCGGCGGCTTCTGTGCCTGGGTGGCGATAGCATTGCTTTTGGTTGCTGCAGTTTTTCGTGGCGCTTTGGCGGACGCGCTGGGTGCCTTGGGCATGTCTGTTGCTCCATGGAAATGCCTGACGTGGGGTCCATTGGTCATGGCATGTCCATCTGACTGCAAAGCCGGCCTCGGCTTGCTACCACCCGGGTCCAGGATGAAGGCATCGCCACTGTCCAAACGGCACCAAAGAGCCTAGATCAAGCGCGGATGGTTTGCAGATCCGTGCCGGGATCTTGAAGAGACTGATGGCTTTGAGGCTCACCACGACGAGTTGCCCAGCGTGCAGCTGGTCGACTGGAGCCGTCTCATTGAGTGTTTCAAGGCCCCCAACAGGAGAATGCTGCATCAGCCAGTGATGAGTTCAGTACCGGCTGCTGATTCGGTTAGGATCGCAGAAGCGCCAGAGGGGGACCTCGAGTTCAACGAGCGCGTTCTGTCACCCAGTACTAATGATGGGCAGGAATGTCCGCGGTGTGGTGGTGCAATGACCGCTCGGTATGCTCGGGCCATGAATAACGGGATCGCCCAGAGTGTTTTCCTTAGCTGCCTCAACTTCCCAGCATGCCGTGGTACTCGGCCACTATAAAGCTAACCCTACTCATAGAGGTCGACGGGCTGACTAGAAGATTCTTCTGAGGGTGTCATTTCAGGCCGGTCAGCTTTATGTGACAAGGGGGGGCTCAGACCACCTTCTTTCGAGATGAAGCAATTTGGCGCCAGATTTTCAGCCCATCGGTCGGGAGTGCTCGCCGGCACTTAGGTTATGGCAGCTTCACTTCCTTTAGGGGGGCTGGCATGCTTACGGTTGCATTGATTCCGGCTTCCTTGACGACCCTGTCCACTGCCTTGCGCATACCAGTGACGTCTTGGTGAGGTAGTGGTTTTGGATTTTCGTCACCGGGGTCATTCCCGAAGAAATTTTCCCAGTGGCCGAGCAGCACAAGCTTGGGCCTTGTCAGCTTCAGTATCTCATCCGGATAGTTTTTCACGTTATCCCATGACCCTACGCCGAGGATCTCCACGTCAACGGGATGATTCTCGGGCAACGGTGAGGGGAATCCGCAAGGAGGGTTGGCAGCACTGTCCTGGAAGTGGATGCGGTGTTCGACCTTTGCCTTGCTGTCATCTGGTTGAGTGTCATCCAGCAAATCAATCAACCAGGCCATCGACTGGCCTTGCTTCCATTTGAACACGCTTGTCGGCACCTCGTTCAGTTCCGTCGGGTAGGATCCGTCAGCGATGGTAATACCCAGAAAGTGGCTTGCGTGCATGCTTTGGATGGGCATTGCTCGGATGTGGCCACCGGTTGAGCGAATCCAATGTCCAGGTGTTGACGCATCCTGTCTGCCTTCGCAGCTCTGAACGGTTGCCATATACCCGGATGTCCAGGTTTCTCCGTTCACCACAATTTTCGTGTTAACTGTCCGGAGTCGATTGGGGTCCACGTGTGTCCAAGTGTCATCCACCGTTTTGTTTTCGAAGCGCATCGAACGCAACATGTTTACAACCGTGTCTGAGCCGTAGAGCGTAGCTTTCGGGGTGTGCATTTTCATCACCCAGGGCACGTCTAACAGGTGGTCATAGTGGCCGTGTCCAACAAGAAGCATCGTGACGTCCTTAGCTTCAGGCATGTACTTGTCGATCCGCCCCTTGTTGGCTACAACCCGCAACGGTGGAAGGCCCATGAAACTTTCAGGGTTGCTGAAGGATGGCGCTAATAGCAGGCCTTCTCCACGCCAGTGCACCAGCCAACCGCCTACGCCCAGATACTGAATTTTTGGCTCGAGTAAATCGTGGCCACGGGAGATACCAAGGTTCTCAGTGTCCGAGCCGTGGGCGAAGATACTGACAAGCATCAACCCAGCAAACCCAAGGAGCTTTTGCCTGTTCATCTGCGGGAAGGTTCTATTGGTGCAGGCACAACCCGTTTGGGTCAGGGGCTCGGTCATCGCCACACCTCCAACGAGATGGATGAGATGTTGTTCCAGTACATGCCAGGCATGTCGTTGGCGAAGACAGTGAGCCTTCCTTTCATGGTGGCAACCCATCCATCGCGCCAACGCGAGCCATCGCCAATGACAAACAATGAGTCGTTCGACTCTTCGATGGCCCCGATCAGGGTGAACCAGGTGGCTCCGTCCTTCCGGCAACGCAGGTGGTCCTTGGCAAAATTCGTGTACCAGCGACTGTAGCCATTAGCATCACAACGGATGTAGGCATCCCACCACTTACCAGTTGCCCTGAAGAAATATCGCGTGCCCTGCTCCAGGATGACCTTGGTGTCCGCCCAATCGTCTCGTGATGAAACCTCGGTTTGCACGAGCAAGTGTGATGCACCGAAGGGCGGAGAAAGCGCTAGGTCGTTCACGGCTGTTCCTATTTGTTGAAGGGATTGAACCTGGTAAAGACATCAGCGGCTTCATCCAACCACCCAAGAATTTTGAGGTCGTTGGCCAAAGAAGTGGGTGACCATTAAGTGTGTCTAGGCATCCCGTCGTTACTTGTCAAACGCCATCTCACCCGATCCGGTTGGAGTATCAAGGAAGGTTGGAAGTCGCTGCACTTTTGCGGCTGCAAAACACTGTCGCTGTTTCAAATGCCGTTAGACTCATGTGGTGGGCGGAAGGCCGCTCCTACACCGATGCGCAGGCCGTCGTGGAACGGGTTCACCCGCGAAAGGGCTGGGCCTGCTGGCCAATGTCCCCGGCCGTTCACCGTTGTCGCCGCCACCGTATTCGCGGGTAAACCCGCTCCTACACCGAGGCGCAGACCGTCGTGGAACGGGTTCACCCGCGAAAGGGGCGGGCCTGCTGGCCGATATCCCTGGC
>PJTY01000132.1_pt1 | contig 56744 bp, 55 predicted proteins | sample 1512121 | NCBI WGS metagenome assembly PJTY01 (sample SAMN08177680, study PRJNA422409) | Soil metagenome, whole genome shotgun sequencing project. | isolation source: Soil enriched (2) on filter paper: alkali lignin treatment | place: USA: Madison | collected 2015-01-15 | reverse complement strand
TACAGACATAATTCGTCTCCAAGCATGAGCGGGAGCACGAACTATCTCTCTGCTGTACTCAAGCCCAAGGCGTTAGGAGTGCAGTATGTTCGATATAGGATGTGAAATCGGGAATACCATGGGCGGCGAGCGATTTTGAGCAACTGTCGCGCTTCGTCTTTGTGAGAGTACGAAAAAATGGATTGCTAAGTCCTTCTCCCGTTCGCTGCGCCGAGCATTCATCTCACCTCCACTTAACATTTTACCATGGCGGGGCTTTTGGAACATTGGAAAAATGAGAGGCCGCCGCCTTTTGCAAATGTGATCCTCAGAAGGCGCACCTCGCAATCATCTTACAGCCAGTTGAAATTGCGCAGGCGGCCAGCGTCGATCGCTCAGGCCCGAAAAGCGGAACGTCCGGACCTGCATCACGAAAACTGACGACTAAAGCGGTAAAGATGGGGCAACCGCGGAATCAGGACTGGGTCGCTATCGCCATAGCTGAATGGTCCGTAGCAGCATCGATCGGAACGCCTCCTCCTTGCGTTCAGAGTGTCGGTCAACGAGTTGCGCCGCATGCGGCCGCATCAGCACCGTGAAGCGCACCAATTCCTCCATCACGTCGACTATACGCTTGTAATAACTGGACGCTCGCATCCGTCCGTCATCGTCGAACTCCTTGTAGGCCATCGCCACCGAGGACTGATTGGGGATCGTGAACATCCGCATTCAGCGGCCCAGCAGGCGCAGTGAATGTACGCATCCGGTGAGGATCGCGGCTACTGACGGTTTGCTGGGGGTTTTGGCATCTTACTTGCCGAGGAAGGCCTCGACGCCTTCTTGAGCGAGCACATCGCGGAATGCAGCATCGGCATCGCGGTCGGTGAGGAATAGATTGTCCCAGACCGTCGAGGTGCCGTGCTCGTTGACGACCTCGAGGGACCAACCACGTTCGGTGGCGAGCCGCACGATGTTGATGGTCAGCCGTACGCCCGCCTGTTCGATGGACCGGCAGAGAGAGGATTCAATCAGTTCGGGTTGCGGGTCAAATTCCATGCCGTGATGCTATGAGGTCACGGCTCCAGCTTCAACGCTGTTGGTTTCCAATTCCATGGGAGCAGATCGCCAAGCCGATTAGCCGGATGACCGGCGATGCGGGCAAGGACGTCGGCGAGCCAAGCCTGGGGATCGAGGTCGTTGAGGCGACAGCTTCGAATGAGTGAAAACATGATGGCGGCGCGCTGACCGCCGCGATCGGAGCCGCAAAATAGCCATGCTTTCCGCCCGAGTGGCACACAGCGTAGCGCCCGTTCCGCTGCGTTGTTCGTGAGGCATACCCTGCCATCGACGAGGAAGCGGGTGAAGAAGTCCCAGCGCCGGAGCATATCCGTGACATTTCCGCTTCGAGCCTGCGGCGGGGCAAAACGATGGCGATCGGCGTGATCGTCCCGCGCCTGACCGACACGGTCATGGCGATGCTGTACGAAGCGATCGCCAAGGCCTGCGCAAAGAGCGGGCGGATCGCGCTCGTCGCGACGACCGACGACAATATCGATGCTGATGAGCGTGCCGCCGAGACGCTGATCCAGCGGGGGGTCGATGGCCTGATCCTGGCCACAGCGCGCACCGGTGACGATCTGCCCGACAAGCTCGAAAAGCGCGGTGTTCCTCGTGTCCTGGCGCTGCGCACGGATGGCCACAGCCCGTCAGCGATCGGCGATGATCGACTTGGGGGCTATCTCGCGACCCGGCATCTCATCGATCTTGGACATCAGCGGATCGCCATCATCGCCGGTCCCCCCTTTGCTTCAAGCAGCCGCGAGCGATTGGCGGGCTACAAACAGGCGCTGGAAGAAGCATCAATCACCCTCGATCCATCGCTCATCGTGGAATCCAGCTTCAGCATCGAGGCTGGGGCAGAAGCGGCTGAAGCAATCATGGCTCTGGACCAGCGCCCCACTGCCATATTTGCAGTGAACGACAATACCGCCATCGGCGCACTCTCGAAACTCACCAATATGGGGATTACGGTCCCCGGCGACATCTCGCTCGTTGGCTACAATGATATCCCGATCGTCAGCCATCTGCCGACGCCGCTCACGACGATGCGGGTCCCGTTTGACCAGATTGCGGCAGCGGCGCTTGAGCTACTGGATACGCCACCAGCGGCAGGCAGTTCAGCGACAATCCTCGTAGCGCCAACGCTGATTCCTCGCCGGTCATCCGGACAACTTGCAAAATAGCTGCCCGTCTGGAATGGAGAATTAAGAATTGGGCCGTGAACGGCCGGAATGGGTCGACTCCGACGTCAATCAGAACGCGCTCATTGCCGCTCTTCGATCCATCCAGCATTGCCTTCGAAAGCCGCCATTGATGAAATCAAACAGCCTTGGCGAGGCAAGGTTAAGACGAAGACAAATACAAAGACGAAGACTAAGGCAAAGACAAAGACTAAGGTAAAGACGAGCAGTCAGCGGCTTTCAGGCTTATTGCAAGAAGTGAGTGTCAGGAAGCTCAAAGCATTCGAAGGCTGACTGCTCGACTATCTATCGTCAAGAATGACGCTTGCTGTATGGAGACGGCCAAGCTGTTCCGCTGAAAGGGTGATATCTGTCGCTCCGAGATTACTTTGCGCCTGCGCCAGCGTGCGGGGACCGATGATCGGTACTGCGCCATGTCCCATTGCCCAGGCAATGGCAACGCGATCAGGTTCGGTGCCCAGCTCCTGCGCAATTTCCAATACCGTATCGAGCGTAGTCGTACGAACTTCACTATTCTCGGGCTGGAAGACACGGCCGCCGAAGCCTTCCCTTCGACCGGTGTCACCTCTGCGATACTTTCCGCTGAGGACGCCCCCGCCAAGCGGCGACCATGTGACTGGTGCAATACCCAATCCATGACAGGCGGGAAACAGATCGGCTTCCGGAGCGCGATGAACCAGGCTGTGTTCGAACTGCGCTGCCGCAATCGGAATGGCTCCCCTCAGTTCGGCAAGAGCGGCTGCGTGAGCAAGTCGCCATGCGGGAAAATTGGAGAGGCCGGCGTAAAGGATCTTGCCTGCGCGAGCGAGGTCATCGAGGCCGCGCACGATTTCCTCGGACGGTGTGGCCGTGTCGGGATGATGGACCCAGAACAGATCGATCCGGTCGGTCTTCAGCCGCTTGAGGCTGGCCTCGACCGAGGCGACCATCGCCTTGCGGCTATTCCCAGTGACGAGGCGATTGGGCGCAGGGACAGCCCCGTTGGCGAACTTCGTCGCCAGCACGAAATCCTCCCGGCGCCCCTGCAGGAGATTACCGACAATCTCTTCAGACTGTCCGAATTGATAGACGTCGGCGGTATCGATGAAGTTGCCGCCAGCCTCGGCATACGCATCGAAAATCGTGCGCGAAGTATCGACATCTGCGCCATAGCCCCAGCCGGTGCCGAAATTGCCGGTGCCCAGCACAAGGCGCGAGACCTGCAGGCCGGTACGGCCAAATGTCGTATAATCCATCGTCATATCTCCGTGTCTGCTTTCAGGCAGTGAGAAATTCTCTGGCCTTGCTCAGGAAAGCCTCGTGAAACTGGAAAATGCCGCCATGCCCGGCATCGGGGTAGAGAATGAGCTCCGCGCCCGGAATGCGGCGGGCAAGGCCACGGGAATTCTCGCTCGGCACCATGATATCATGATCGCCATTGGCAATGAGGACCGGCTGGCTGATCGTCTCAAGTGGCTGCGGCGCTTGTCGCCCCCATGCCTCAATTGCCTTCAACTGTCGTTCGAACGCGCCGAGCCCAACCGCCTTGTCGCGGTCATTTTTACGTATATTCAGCCGGCCCAGAAATGCCTTGGCGGCGCGCCGGCTGGTCGCGCTAGCAGTGAAGAACAGGTAGGTCTTTGGATCACGAAAGGTGAGCAGGCCTTTGAGGATCAGGGGCCATGAGATTGCACCGACCTTGTCGATGCCCACTCCGCCTGCAGGGCCGGTGCCCGCCAGGATTACACGTCGCACCAGATCCGGGGCATCGAGCAAAATCTTCTGAGCGACGAAGCCGCCAAGAGAAAAGCCGATGAGGTCGATCTCGTTGAGACCAAGGGCGCGGATCGCCGCGATCATGTCCTCTGCCATCGCAGCAACGCTCAAAGGCGCCTTGCCGCCCGAGCTGCCGATCCCGCGATAGTTGATCGTATAAACAGGCCTCTCCGCGGCCAATCCCTCAACGATTGGCGGATCGAAATTGTCGAGGTTTGCGCCCCAATGGTTGAGCATCACGACAGGTACGCTTCTGTTTCCGCTCGCTCTCTCCGCCCCGAGCAAGCGGTAGGCAAAGCGCGTGCCGGCAGCTTCGACGTAGCGTGTCGGCGCCCTCGACCAATCCGGCCCGATAGGTGTCATGATCCAGATCCGTTCTTGAGGGAGACGACGACCTTGCCCTTCGCCCGCCCGCTATCGACATAAGCCATGGCAGCGTTGAGCTCCTGGAACGGGTAGACGCGATCGATCATGGGGCGGACCGTCCCGTCCTCGATCAGCTTTGCGATCCTTTTGAGTTGGCCGCCATCAGCGCGCATGAACAGGAAAGAATAGTCGACGTTCGCACGCTTCGCCTTGCGGCGTATGCTGGCACTCAGCAGGCGCAGGACCAGGCGCAAAATAACATTCAGACCTTGCTTCTTTGCGAAGGCAGGATCAGGTGGCCCGGAGATGGATATGAGCTTGCCTCCCGGCTTCAGCACCTTGAGCGAAGCCTCCAGCGTCCTGGCATCTAGGCTGTTGAGTATGACGTCATAGCCACGAAGCATCGTCGAGAAGTCCTGTGTCTTATAGTCGATCACCACGTCCGCGCCCAGGCTGCGGACGAGATCGGCATTGGCGGCGCTCGTGGTCGTAGCAACGGTAGCGCCAAGATATTTGGCAAGCTGGATCGCGATCGTCCCCACGCCGCCCGATCCCGCATGGATCAGGATCTTCTGGCCGGCCTTCAACTGGGCCCGTTCGACGAGCACCTGCCATACGGTGAGGGCGACCAGCGGGAGGGATGCTGCCTCTTCCATTGAAAGATTATCGGGCTTGAGCGCCAGATCGGCTTCATTGACCGAGATACGTTCGGCAAAAGTACCGATATGGCCGTCGCGCGGGCGGGCATAGACGGCGTCACCCACCTTGAAACGGCGCACGCCGGCACCAACCGAGACGACCATGCCCGCCAGGTCGTGGCCCAGTAAGAAGGGCGGCTTGTAAGGTAGGATCGGCTTGAATGCGCCATCACGAATCTTGCCGTCGAGCTGGTTGAGCGCCGTGGCATGGATCTCCACGAGCACTTCGTCGGCAGCCGGAACGGGCTCCTCTACTTCGCCGAGGCGAAGCGCCAGATCCTTGCCATAGCGTTCCAGTATATATGCTTTCATGGCATCTTCTCCCGGCAGCCGATCAGGCAGCTGCATCCTGGTTTGCGGCAGGATAATCGATGTAGCCCTTTGCGCCGCCACCATAGATTGTCGCAGCATCGATCTGGGCGAGCGCAGCACCAGATGCCAGGCGTTCCACCAGATCGGGATTGGCGATGAACGGGCGCCCGAAGGCGATCAGATCGGCTTGCCCACTTTGCAGATGGGCCTGCGCAAGCGTTTGGTCGAAGCCGTTGTTGGCAATGTAGGTGTTGCGGAATGCCTTGCGCAGCGCTGCGAAGTCGAACGGGGCGATATCGCGTGGCCCGCCCGTGGCCCCTTCGACGACATGGATATAGGCGATGCCGAGCGCATCCAGCTTTCCAACGATATAGTCGAACTGCGCCTGCGGGTCGCTCGAGGAAATGCCGTTCGCAGGCGAGACGGGCGACAGGCGGATGCCGGTGCGGTTTGCGCCGATCTCTTGCGCGACTGCCGCTGTCACCTCGATCATCAGGCGGGCGCGGTTCTCGACCGAACCGCCATAGTTGTCAGTGCGCCGGTTGGCACCGTCCTTGGCAAACTGATCAAGCAGATAGCCGTTGGCCCCATGTACCTCCACGCCGTCGAACCCGGCTGCGATCGCATTGGCCGCTGCCTGGCGGAAGCTGTCGATGATGGCGGCGATTTCATCGATTTCGAGCGAGCGCGGCTCGGATACTGGCGCGAAGCCGTTATTCACGAAAGTCTGCGTTTCCGCTCGAATGGCGGACGGGGCAACCGGAGCGGCGCCGCCTAACAGGTCGACGTGGCTGATGCGCCCGACATGCCAGAGCTGGACGAAGATACGCCCGCCCTTGGCATGAACCGCATCGGTCACTTTGCGCCAACCAGCGATCTGTTCGGGCGTGTAAAGGCCGGGGGTGTCCTGATAGCCTTGTGCCTGCGCGGAGACCTGGGTCGCCTCGGTGATGATCAGCCCGGCACTTGCCCGCTGCGCATAATATTCCGCCGCAAATTCGCTGGGCACGAGTCCCGCACCCGCGCGATTGCGGGTCAGCGGCGCCATGACGATGCGATTGGAAAGCGTGAGGCCACCCAGATCATAGGTCGAAAAGAGCGTGGTATCGGTCATGATGGATTTTCTCTGTGCGTGAAACAGGTTTGGGATCAGGCGGCGTAACGCGGTGCAGGCTGCGTCTGCCCGAAGCCCGGCAACATCGCCTGTCGGGCGCCATTGAAGGCATCCCACAAGGCACCGTCATGAAGCGGCGGGATGGAGACGCCTTCGCGTTTGTCGAACCCGACCAGCGCGGCATCGACAAGGTCGTTCACGTCCATCATCGGTGGCAAAGTTGCCTCATCTGCGCCTGCGCGGCCCCACAATTCGGTGCGGGTTGCGGCGGGAAGCACGGCCTGGACATAGACGCCCTGCGGTCCCAGTTCGAGCGACAGGCCCTGCGACAGGAACAGGACAAAAGCCTTGGTCGCGCCGTAAACCGACATGCCGAGTTCTGGCGCCAGCCCTACGACGGACCCGATGTTGATGATCGCGCCGTTGCCGCGCGTCGCCAGACGCGGCGCGACCGCGCTTGCGAGGCGTGCGACTGAGGTCGTGTTGAGCGTGATGAGCTGCGTGATCGCATCCGCCGACTGGTCGATGAAGCGCCCGCCCAGGCCCGCGCCGGCATTGTTGACGAGAATGCCGATCCGGTCGTCGTCACGCAGCCGAGCTTCCACTGCGGCGAGCTCGTCGGCGCGGGTCAGGTCTGCGGGCAGGATATCGATCGTAACGCCTGTCTCCGAACGCAGTTGGTCGGCGAGCGCTTTCATCCGCATCTCGTCGCGGGCCACCAACACCAGATCGTGGCCACGCCGGGCAAAACGGTCCGCGTAAGTGGCGCCGATGCCGGTTGAGGCGCCCGTGATGAGAATGGTCGGCTTGGTCACAGCATTGTCCTTTTACAGAGGATCATTATATTCATGATGGTTGTCACGTTTCATTAAATGTGATGGTCATCATGAAAGTGTCAATGGGAGCGGTGGAGTTTTTTTATGAGAGTCAGTCGCGAGCAGATGGTGGAGAACCGGGCGCGCATCCTGCTGGAGGCCAGTCGCCTGTTCCGTGAACATGGTTTCGCAGCGGTTACGGTGGCGGACGTGATGAAGGCCGCCGGCCAGACGCATGGCGGCTTCTACAGCCATTTTGCATCCAAGGATGACCTCATCGCAGCTACAGTGACCCAAGCCCTGACAGGTGAGGGGACCGGCATGGCCGATCTCGAGACCTGGACCGACGCCTATCTTTCGCCACTGCATCGCGATCATCCCGAGCAGGGCTGCCCTACGGCAAGCCTCGCCGGGCTGATGCGTCAACAAGCACCTGCGGCACGTGAAGCGATGGCGAAAGGATTGCAGACCCAGATAGCGCGGTTCACGGCCGCACTTGCGGACGGGAGTGAAGGCGAACGTCGCAACGAGGCCATCGGCCGCTGGGCGGCAATGGTCGGCGCAGTCGTCCTGTCGCGCTCGGTCGATGATCCGGCACTGTCGGACGAATTGCTCACCGCCACGCGGGCCTGGCTCGCCCGCGACACCACCGCAGCAAGGACGCCAGCATGAACATATCCCATGAACTGGCCGAGCTGGATGGTCATGATCAACTTGCGGCCCTGATGGCGGCGAACCGTCATCCGCCGATCGGGGAAACGCTGGAATTCTATCTGGTGGAACTGGAGCGCGGGCGCGTCGTGTTCGAGGGATCGCCTTCGCGCAAGGTGTTCAATCCGATCGGGTCTGTGCATGGCGGTTATGCGGCCACTTTGCTCGACAGTGCATGCGGTTGCGCGGTACATTCCAGTCTTCCTGCAGGGCAGGGCTATACCACATTGGAACTGAAAGTGGCTTACCACCGGGCTCTTGATGAAGCGAGCGGGCCTGTTCGTGCGGAAGGAAAGCTGGTCTCGCTGGGGCGCCGTGTCGGCTTTTCCGAGGCAAAGCTGATCGATGCAAACGGCAGACTATGCGCTTCGGCGACCTCGACCCTGCTAATCTTTCCGATAGAGGCTCGTCATTGAAATTCGCGTTGCAAAAGGCAGGATCGGGAATAACCAGTTTCCACTCTCCTTCGACCGAAACCGTCGCGCCGTACTCGGCCTCGCCGCCCGCACATGACCAGAAGAAAGGCTGTCTCCTCCCGGGGGAGCGAGATCCAATTGCTCAGTGATTGGAACGGAGCACTATCGGTGAAGGGGGCGTCTGCCTGGTGCCTATCCCATGCGATGCGAATGCACCGATGGGATGAACCCTAAGCAACCACCTGACGGCGCAGCGATTGGGTCCGCACCTAGCAGGCTGGCCAAGGTCTCGCCGCAGGGCAGGCGGGTATGGAGCATGCCTTGCCTTGCGGAGAAGTTGAATCAGGCCAATGCTGCCGTTCCTGGCTCGGGGGAATGCCGATCGCGGCCATCGGCCCGAATGCGAAACCAGATTGCATAGAGCGCCGGCAGAAACACTAGGGTCAGCGCCGTGCCGCCGATCGTGCCTCCGATCAGGGTGAAGGCGAGCGATCCCCAGAAAACCGACAGGGTCAGCGGAATGAAGGCCAGCACGGCGGCGAGCGCGGTGAGGATAACTGGCCGCGATCGCTGGACCGTTGCCTCCACCACCGCATGATAGGGATCGAGCCCCTCCTGCTGGTTGATGTGGATCTGGCCCACCAGGATCAGGGTGTTGCGCATGATAATGCCGGCCAGCGCGATCAGCGCGAGGATCGCGTTGAAGCCGAAAGGCTGATGGAAGATGAGCAAGGTCGGCACCACGCCGACCAGTGCCAGCGGCGCCGTCAGCAGCACCATTGCCATGGCCGCCATCGATCGGACCTGGAAGATGATGACGATCATCATCAGTACGATCATGATCGGGAATATGGCGGCCAGCGCGACATTGGCCTTGCCTGCTTCCTCCAGCGCGGCTGCCGTCTCGATCTTGTAGCCGGCGGGCAGAGCTTCGACGATCGGCTTAATATCCTTGATCACCTCCATCGAAATGTCGTTGGGTTGGAATTCCTCGCCAATGTCGCCGCGCACGGTGATCGTCGTATAGCGATCGCGGCGGCGCAGGATCGGATCCTCCATGCGCACTTCCATCCGGCCGATCTGGTCGAGCGGGATATGCTGCCCCGCCGCGCCAACGAGGGTGAAGCTGTGCAGCTTGGCCGGATCGAGCCGATCGGTCCCGGCGCTGCGGGCGACCACGTCTACGGTCCGGATATCCTCGCGCACCTGCGTTACCGGGGCGCCGGTCAACAGAAACTGGAGCTGCTGGGCGGCATCCTGCGAGGAGAGGCCCATGGCACGCAGCCGGTCCTGATCGAGTACGAAATGCACGGTTGGCACCCGCTCGCCCCAGTCGGTGTTGACCTGGCGCAGGCTGTCATTCTGCAGCATGACGCTGCGCACCTGCTCGGCGATAGCGCGGACCCTGCCCTGATCCGGTCCCATGATGCGGAAGGCGACGGGGAAGGGAGAGGGCGGACCGAACACGATCTGAGTGGCGCGGATGCGCGCCCCGGGAACCAGTCCCTGCGTCGCCACCTGCCGGACCCGGCGCTTGAGTATTTCGCGTGCCTTGGCATCCGGGGTCAGCACCACGATCTTGGCAAAGCTGGGATCGGGCAGTTCGGGCGCGATGGCCAGGTAGAAGCGCGGCGCACCCTGGCCGATATAGCTGGTGACGATCTTCGCTTCCGGCTGTTTCTTCAGCCAGGCTTCGACCTTGGCGGTGGCGGCGCTGGTCGCCTCGATGCTGCTGCCTTCGGGCATCTGCACCTCCACAAACACTTCGGGCCGGTCGGAGATCGGGAAGAATTGCTGCTTGACGAAGCCCATGCCGAAGATGGCAATGAAGAACGCGGCTGTCGTGCCAAGCACCACCAGCTTCTTGTGGGCGATCGTCCAGCCGATCAGCCCGCGCAACTGCCGATAGCGCGGAGTATCATAAATGGCGGCATGGCCACCCTCGACCGGCTTGAAGTCGGGAAGCAGCTTGACCCCGAGATAGGGGGTGAAGACGACCGCGACGACCCAGCTCGTTAGCAGGGCAAAACCCACCACCCAGAAGATATTGCCAGCATATTCGCCCGCGCTCGATTTGGCGAATCCCACGGGCATCAGGCCGATCACCGTGACCAGCGTCCCCGCCAGCATCGGCGCGGCGGTATGGCCCCAGGCATAGCTGGCGGCGAAGATGCGATCGCGTCCTTCCTCCATCTTCACCACCATGGTTTCGATGATGATGATCGCATCATCGACCAGCAGGCCGAGCGACAGGATGAGCGCGCCCAGCGTGATGCGGTCGAAATCACGGCCGGTTGCCAGCATGATGACGAATACACCGGCCAGGGTCAGCGGCACCGCAAGAGCAACGACAATGCCGACCCGCCAGCCCATGGAGATCAGGCTGACGGCGATCACCACCACCAGGGCGACGAAGAATTTCAGCATGAACTCGTCATAGGCCTCGGCGATATTCACCGCCTGGTCGGTCACTTTGGTGAAGCTGAGGCCCAGCGGCATCTCGCCAGCGATTGCGGTGGCTTCCTTTTCGAGGTCACGGCCGAGCTGCAGGCCATTATAGCGTTCCTTCATGACCACAGCCAGGATCAGCGAGGGCTCGCCCTGATTACGGATCAGGAAGGTGGCGGGGTCTTCATAGCCGCGTCGCACCGTGGCGATGTCGGACAATTTGAGCGTACGGCCGGCCGCGACGATGGGCGTGTCCTTGATCTTCTGCAAATCGTCAAGGGCGCCATCGAGGCGGACCAGTATCTGCGGTCCCGCCGTGTCGATGGAGCCGGCCGGGGTGAGAATATTCTGGTCATTGAGCGCCGCGAACATGTCGCGCGCCGAAACGCCCAGCGTCGCCAGTCTTTCATAGGAAAATTCGACGAAGATCCGTTCGGGCTGTTCGCCGACGATGTTGACCTTCTTGACGCCGGGGACATGGAGCAGGCGCTGGCGGATCTGCTCTGCCTCGCGGACCAGCAGTCGCTGCGGTTCGCCCCTGGCCTTGAGCGCGTAAAGGGCGAAGGACACGTCGCCAAATTCGTCGTTGACGAAAGGCCCCTGAACGCCGCGCGGCAGCTTTGCAGTCTCGTCAGCCAGCTTCTTGCGGGCCTGGTAGAATTGCTCGGGCACAGCCGAGGGCGGGGTCATGTCCTTGAGCGACATAGTGGTGAATGCAAGGCCGGGACGGGTGAAGGTTTCGGTCCGGTCGTACCAGTCCAGTTCCTGCATCCGCTTTTCCAGCGGCTCGGCGACCTGATCCTGCATCTCCTGCGCCGTCGCACCGGGCCAGGTCGTCACGAAGGTCATTTGCTTGATGGTGAAGCTGGGATCTTCGGCCCGGCCCAGATTGAGGAACGCATAGAGACCCGCGAGCGTGATCGCGATGATCAGGAACAGGGTCACAGGCCGTTCCCGCACCGCCAGCGCGGACAGGTTGAAGCCGCTCATCGCCCAGCTCCAGACGTGTGCACCCGTACAGCCTGGCCTTCGTGCAGCATATGCGCACCCAGTGCGACAAAGCGCTCTCCGGGACGCAGGCCGGCGCTGATCGCTGCCGACTCGTCGCCAAGCGAAGCCAGCTGAACAGGGCGCCAATGGACGATATTGTTACCAATTACCCAGACGCCAGGGCCCTTGCCATTATCATGGATGGCTGCGAGTGGAATCTGTTGGATATCGGGCCCTTTCGCCTCGGTCAGTCCGACCGACACAGTGGCGCCAAGAGGCGCCTGGGCGGCCTCCCCCTCTAGCACATAGCGTGCCTCATAGGTTCGAGTGCGGGGGTCGGCTGCATTCGATAGCTGGCGCAGCCGCGCGGTGCCGGACCGGTTGCCGGCGAAGGTGGTGGCACGGGCGGTCGAACCGATCGCGGGGCGCAATGTTTCGGGCAGGTCAATCACCGCCTCGCGCGCACCCGCACGCGCGAGCCGCACGACCGCCTGCCCTGCAGCGACCACCTGTCCGGGTTCGGCCAGCGTCTCCACAACGATACCGTCCGCATCGGCAACTAGGACCGAATAGCCCGCCGCATTGCGGGCAACGCCAGCCTGCGCCTGGGCGGCGGCGAGTTGCGCACGGGCCGCGTCGGCTGCGGCCTTGGCCTGATCATAGGCCGAAGCCGAGATCGCCCCGGCTGACACGAGATCGCGATAGCGGCGCTCGTCGGCTGCGGTCTGGATCGCGTGGGCGCGGGCGGCCTCGACACTGCCTGCCTCGGCAATGGTCGCGAGCGCCAGATCGGTGCGATCGATCCGCATCAGGGGCTGGCCCTTGCGCACCGCCTGACCGGTATCGACCAGACGTTCGACGATTTTGCCCGCGACGCGGAAGCCGAGATCGCTCTGAACGCGGGCAGACACAATGCCGGTGAAGCTGTGTGCCACCTGTCCGGCGGTGCCTGCTGTCGCCACGCGGACCAGCGGCGGGCCATTGCGCGGATCTGCTTCGGCCTGCCCGCAGGCAGCGAGGGTGAAGCTCAGGCTGCTGGCGAAGAGCAGCGAAAGGATGGGGCGGACATAAGGCATGGGTGCACCTCAGGAGAGAATGCACGCCAATTTGCATCGAGTGACCAATTTGTCAACTGGTCACGAAATGATAAATTTGATCAGGGTGCCAAGCTGCGCAGCACGAGGCTGGCTACCTCATTGGCTGCAACCGGCAAGGCGTCCAGATTATGCTCGAGCATCAAGGGGTGCATGAAAGGCTGCATGACATGCATGACGCTCCGCACGGTTTCGTCCAAGGGCGTCTTGCGCTCGAACTCACCCGCCTCGCGCCCTTCCAAGATGATCAGCTGGAGGAGCGTGGCCACCTGTTCCAGATAGCGTTGCGAGGAGGGCCAGCACTCGCCGGCAGATACGGCAGCGATGTCGTAAAGCTTGCGATCCTCAAAGAAAAGTTCAGCGCTTTGTTCGGTTATAGTACGGAAAAGACGCCTGAATTTGTCCGTTGCACTGGTGCCATCGCTGACCGATATATTCACTGCAGACAGGATGTTGGCGAGGCAGTCGCTGCAGATGGCTTCGCCGATAGCCTGCTTTGATTCAAAGAATTTATAGATATAGCCTTTGGAGAAACCGATCGCCTTGGCCAGGTCCGATACGGTCGTCTTGCTATAGCCGTAGAGGCTGAAATGATCCTTAGCAGCCGCGACGATGGCGTCGCGCTTTTCGGTCTCGGCTGGCCCGCGAAAGCCGGTGGTTGCGATAGTCATGTCGTTCATGACCGGACTATAGCGGTCGCAGGCCCCGTTGACAACAAGTGACCAAAACGTATATTGGTCACACATTCGTTGATCATCGGGGCTGTCATGCGCGTCTATCAGAAATCGCTCGCCAATTTCCTGGCTACCAGTGCGCTGGCAGGATGCAGTGTCGGTCCCGATTATCACCGGCCCGACATAGCTGCGCCGCCAGCCTTCATGGGTAGCGAAGCACTCGCGGCGCGACCGGCCAGCACATCGATGCCTGTCGGGGATCAGCGCCTGTGGTGGGCACGGTTCAATGATCTGGTGTTGACGCAACTGGTTGACGAGGCCCTCTCACAAAATCTCGACATCGCCCAGGCCATTGCCCGGGTCAGTCAGGCGCGAGCGTCCCTCAAAAGCGCGGATGCCGCCTTGTTGCCGACTGCAACCCTGTCCGCCTCCGCAGCGACCGCGCACCAGTCGATCGAAACACCGACGGGCCGGATCGCTCAAACGGCGCCCGGCTTCCAGCGCGATAGTAACCTCTATGAAGCCAATCTTGGCGCAGCCTGGGAGATCGACCTGTTCGGCGGATTGCGCCGGGGCCAGGAGGCGGCTCGGGCCGACTATCAGGCCTCGCAGGTGGGCGTCGCTGCCGCGCAATTGTCGGTCGCGGCCCAGGTGGCGGACATCTATATTGCAATCCGTGGGCTGCAGACCCGACTGACGGTGGCCCAGCAGCAGGCGGATACGCAGGCGCGCCTGGTCGAGATCGTGCGCCTTCAATATGGCAAGGGGGTCGCCGCCGAACTGCAGTTGCGACAGGCAGAAGGTGCCTTGGCACAGGTGCAGGCAAGCGTTCCGGTGCTGCGAAATGCGCGCGATAGCGCGATGAATGCACTTGATATTATGCTTGCGACCCAGCCTGGCGCACATCGCGCCATGCTTTCGGATACAACCGCCATCCCGAGCGCGCCGGCAATCGTTGATACCGGTAGCCCGGCTGACCTGCTGCGCCGCCGGCCCGATCTCATCATCGCGGAGCGCAAACTGGCTGCGAGCAATGCGCGGATCGGCGTCGCTGTCTCGGGGTATTTTCCCAAATTCTCGCTTGGCGGCTTGATCGGCACGGCGACAACCGTGGGTGGCAATATGTTCACCGGCGGCGCCAACCAGGCTCAGGGCATGCTGGGACTGCGCTGGCGCCTGTTCGATTTCGGGCGGGTCGATGCCGAAATCGCGGCGGCCAAAGGCGCCAACGCGGAGTCGCTGGCGGCTTATCGGGTGGCGGTGCTACGGGCGTCGGAAGATGTCGAAAATGCCTTCTCTGCGCTCGTCGAGCGCGAAGCACAGCAGCAGGTTCTGGCTAGGGGCGAAACGGCGCTCACGCGAGCGCAGGCGGCATCACTCGCTGCCTACAAGGGCGGCGTCGTCAGCCTGATCGAGGTGCTGGATGCCGACCGCCGGCTACTCGAGGTGCGCGACGCACGCGTCCAGGCGCAAGTCGAGGTGGCGCGTGCGGCTGTCGCTTCCTACCGTTCATTGGGCGGCGGCTGGCAGGCGTCTTCCCTGTAGGTCGATATTGGCACGAGGGTAAGCGAGAGCGGATGCGCTGTGCAACTCCCAATTCGAGCTGGCCATCTTGAGGGCCTAGGTCGCGCTAGAATGCAAAATGTCAATTGATAGCCGGGACGAACAATCATTTAAATGGCGGGAATGGGTCGATTGACCCTCGACCTTTTCATCAGGACCAGCGATATCGCCTTATGGCGTCCGATCGTAAAACTGTTGAATTTCTTGTCGAGCAGATGGCAGGCGGGGGCACCGTTTCAGCCAAGGCGATGTTTGGCGAATTCGGCATTTATTGCGACGGGAAAATGGTCGCATTGGTTTGCGACGACCACTTGTTTGTAAAGCCCACGGTTGGAGGGCGAGCAATCGCTGCCGGTGCGGAAGAAGCCCCACCATATCCCGGTGCAAAGCCCTGTCTCCTGATCGACGCGGAAAAGTGGGATGACCGTGAGTGGCTTGCCGAGATCGTTCGTATCACAGCCCAGGAATTACCTGCTCCCAAGGTCAGGACCAAGCGCAAATCCGGTTGATGCAACGCCCTGCAGAAGCCCGTGTTCGTTAAACGAATGTCCGCCCTTGCAATGTGCAAGTGAATTCCTGACTGTCCGGGACAGGTCGACTTCGAAAGGCAGTGGGTAGGACGTGCCCAATCTATTCAACCTTTAAGGCGCTTGATCTGATTGAGCAAAACGCTGGAGGAGCGAGCGTAATTCTGCGCTTTTCACCATGTCGATAATTTGTCCCGCTAAAATCCATTGCCTTTGCCGGAAGTCTATCTCTGGCCAAGTCTGGAGCTCTACCGTCACACGCATCGGGAACGTATGAACCGGGATATCGATCGCGCCCCATATCCGACCTTCCTTCGCAGATAATATGTCTCGAATGGTGTTTCCGCGATTGAGCCTATCACGCCGGCCTTCCGCGAAGGCCTCCCGCGCCGCCGAAGCGTGAGGTAACATCCCGCTGACCGTTCCCTTTGGCAGCACCCAGCGTCCCTTTCTTCGAGAGGTGATGAGCAACAGGGAAAGCCTACTGGCCTCATCTAGACGAAAAGGAATGGCTGCCGACTGTATCTTCTTCATGTGGGAGAATGTAGTTAAGCCGCGTGCATCCGCTACACATATTCCAACGGCCAGCAGCGGATTTAGTCCGTATCGGCCCTCCAATTTCCTATGAATCCAAAATGCCAAATGATGAGTGATAACGCTACCACATTTTGATGGATCGCGATCGGACATGCTATCGATGAATGTTTCCAATGGGAGCGTCTAGCCGACTGGCCGATGTGTAACAGACTAAGGACCGGTTCCGTGGGCAACGAACATTCCAGCGTCCGCACGGGAATAGCGCAGGGCGGTCGCTAGACGCCATTGGCAAATGGCGTTGGCTTTATATACTTTTGAAAACTGCAAATGGCGATCGATTTGGCCGAATTTGACGGCGTTTGTCGTAATCTGTCGTATCACGCAGCCGCGCCTTTTACGCGATCATTCAACTGTTCCGACCGGATCAACACGGCCGGGCAGGAGGCTGACCGTGGCGCCCACAAAACTGCTTTTCGGGCAAATACTGATAGCGCTGATCATCGTTTCGGCTGGCATTTGGCTGGCGACCCAGTGGGTCGCCGTGATGCTTGGCCATCAAGATGCGCTTGGCCGATGCTGGTTCACGCTAATCGGTTGGCCGGTCTACAAGCCTTGGTCTCTTTTTGTCTGGTGGTATGAGTTCGACGCCTACGCACCGGTGGTCTTCGACAAAGCAGGAAGCCTGGCTGCTGCTAGCGGTCTGATTGCATGTGGGGCGGCCATAATGGGCTCGGTCCTGCGAGCACGGCAAGCCCGGCATGTGACAACTTATGGCTCAGCGCAATGGGGCGGGCGCCGAGAGATTGCGAGAGCGGGCCTGAGGGGCTTCTCGGGAATTGTACTCGGTCAAACTGAGGCGACATATTTGCGCCACGACGGGCCTGAACATGTCCTGGCATTTGCGCCTACCCGATCGGGAAAAGGCGTCGGGCTGGTAGTCCCGACGCTGCTTAGCTGGACCGGCTCGGCGATCATCCACGACATCAAGGGCGAGAATTGGTCAATCACCGCTGGATGGCGGAGCCGCTTTTCCCATTGTCTCCTGCTCAACCCAACCGACCTGCGATCGGCTCGCTACAATCCGTTGCTGGAAGTCCGGCGCGGCGACAATGAAGTGCGTGATGTGCAGAATATCGCCGATATCCTAGTCGATCCCGAAGGCGCTCTTGAAACCCGCAATCATTGGGAAAAGACCAGTCATTCGCTGCTGGTGGGAGCGATCCTCCACATACTCTACGCTGAAGAAGAAAAGACGCTGGCGCGCGTCGCGAGCTTCCTCTCGGACCCGAAGCGTAGTTTCGTCGCGACATTGCGGCATATGATGGCGACTAACCATCTGGGTGATGAGACGGTGATCCGGACGCATCCGGTCGTCGCATCGGCCGCGCGCGAACTGCTCAACAAGAGCGAAAATGAGCGTTCTGGCGTGCTTTCGACGGCCATGTCGCTGCTGGGCCTCTATCGCGATCCCGTTGTCGCTGCGATCACGTCGCGCTGCGACTGGAGAATTTCCGATCTTGTCGAGGGGAAGCAGCCATGCTCGCTGTACCTCGTCATTCCGCCTTCAGACATCAGCCGCACCAAGCCGCTGATCCGCCTGATCCTCAATCAGATCGGGCGCCGGCTGACGGAACGGCTTGATCAGAGCCCGACCCAGCATAACCGCCACAATCTGTTGATGATGCTGGATGAATTCCCCGCTCTTGGCCGCCTCGACTTTTTCGAGACGAGCCTGGCTTTCATGGCCGGCTACAAGATCCGGGCTTTTTTGATCGCGCAGAGCCTCAATCAGATCGAAAAGGCCTATGGCGAATATAATTCGATCCTCGATAACTGCCATGTCCGTGTCGCCTTCGCGACCAATGACGAGCGCACGGCCAAACGCATTTCCGACGCCCTTGGAACCGCGACCGAGCAGCGCGCCATGCGCAATTATGCGGGGCACAGGCTCGCTCCCTGGCTCGCCCATGTCATGGTCAGCCGTCAGGAAACGGCGCGGCAATTGCTGACACCGGGCGAGGTCATGCAGCTAGCTGATGATCAGGAACTGGTTCTTGTCGCCGGCCATCCGCCCATTCGCGCTCAGAAGCTTCGATACTATCAGGACAGCAATTTTGCCGCGCGTGTCCTCCCGGCTCCCAAGCTGCATCTGACCGGCTACGCGGATCGACCTGCGACCCGACCGGATGACTGGCGAGAACTTCATGCTTCAGCCGGCCGTCTGCCTGCTCCTGAACAATCGATGCCGCCTGACGACGATGGAATGGAGCAGCAACGCCATCCGGCATTGCCTGAAGTCGGGGATACGGATCGCGATCATGAACAGCCCGAGCCGGACCGCGCGCTGACGGATGATGATGACCTGGCAGCGGACCAGCGGGCAATGGCGCAGGCGAGGGCTTTGACCCCGATTGCCCAGAGCTATGCGATCGAGGCGTCCGATCATGATCCCCGGCTTGGACTGTGAGACAGGCCATGAAGATACGCCAAAATCTCTACATCGATCGCGACATTTGCGAAGAGCTGAGCCGGCTGGCGCGTGGCCATGTCGGCAACAAGAGCCGGCTTGCCAATGATGCTTTGCGCAGCTGGCTCGAATTGCGCCGCAACAGCGAACTCGACAGTCAGTTCAAGCTTCGGCTCGACAAGCTGTCCCGAGAACTGGACGCCGCCCGGCGGGACATCGATCTTCTGGTCGAAAGCCTCGCCTTGTTCATCCGGTACGAACTCATGGTGTTGCCGCCGCTTGCTGAAAGCGATGTCGCTGGCCGTGCTCAGGGGCGCGAGCGGTTCGAGGCCTTTGTGACCCAGGTCGGCCGGCAGCTCGCGAGAGGCAAGCGCATCGTCGGCGACTTTCCCAAGAGCGAGATGAGCCGTGGATGAGAGCCTGAGCGACATGATCACGGGCGACGAGCCCGCTGCCCGCCGCCGGGTGATGCTGCGCTCGGCGATGGGACCGGCGATCGCCGCCGCTCTTGCCGATCCTGCCGTGGTCGAGATCATGGTCAATCTAGACGGTCGGTTGCGGCTCGACCGGCTCGGCGAAGGGCGCGTGACCACCAACACCGTGCTGGACCGGGGCGAGGTCGAGCGCATCATCAGGCTCGTCGCCGCGCATCTGCGCGCGGAGATCCATGCCGGCGCGCCGATCCTGTCGGCGGAGTTGCCTGCATGGGGGAAAGGACGGGCAGGGGAGCGGTTCGAAGGCATCATCCCGCCGATCGCGGAAGGGCCCTGTTTTGCTATTCGCAAGCCTGCGAACCGACCCTATGCGCTCGCCGACTATGTCGCCGACGGCATCATGTCGCAGGCCGCAGCCGACATACTGTGTGTCGCCGTACGCGCGCGCGCCAATATTCTCATTGCCGGCGGAACCAGCTCTGGAAAGACGACGCTCGTAAACGCGCTGCTGCGGGAGATGGGCGAAGCACAGGAACGGCTTGTCCTGATTGAGGATACAAGGGAGCTTCACAGCACAGCGGCCGATACCGTTGCGCTACGTACGCGAAGCGGTGCCGCCTCCATGGCCGATCTGGTTCGCTCGACGCTGCGGCTTCGCCCTGACCGGATCATCGTCGGGGAGGTGAGAGGGCCCGAAGCGCTCGACATGCTCAAGGCCTGGAATACCGGCCATCCCGGCGGCATCGCGACCGTACACGCCAATAGCGCGCTCGCCGCGCTCCACCGGATCGAAAGTCTTATTCAGGAAGCGGTCGCGGTCGTGCCCCGGCAACTAATCGCCGAGGGCATCAACCTCGTCGCCTTTCTCGAAGGGCGCGGCCAAGCGCGCCGTCTCGCCAGCATTTTGCGCATCCATGGCCTTGGAACCGACGGTTCTTACGCATGGACGTCCTGCCTTCCCGACCAACCATCGAAAGGAACCAGACCATGATTCGTCAATATTCGCTTCGTCCCCGGATGGTTGCAGCTGCCATCTTTGCAGGGGCGGCCTTCCTGGCGGTGTCGGCACATGCCGCCGGCTCCGGGATGCCATGGGAGGAACCGTTGCAGCAGGTACTGGAATCGGTCCAGGGCCCTGTTGCCAAGATCATGGCAGTCATCGTCATCATCTCCACAGGCCTGGCGCTGGCATTCGGCGAAGGCTCGGGCGGTTTTCGTCGCCTCATCCAGATCGTCTTCGGACTTTCGATCGCATTTGGCGCCTCTTCCTTCTTCCTTTCCTTTTTCAGCTTCGGCGGCGGAGCGCTGATCTCATGAGCGTGCCGGAGGGCTACGAGGTGCCTATACATATAAGCCTCACTGTCCCGATCCTGCTTGGTGGGGCCCCAAGGGGGCTCGCTATCATCAACGGGACTTTGTCGGCAGCGTTTGGCCTTGGCCTCCAGCAGTGGCTGACCGGCATCGCGATATGGGCGCTCGGCCACAGCCTGGCGGTCTTCATCGCCAGGCACGACCCTGATCTCGTGCCGGTGCTGATGCGTCACATCCGCCAGAAGGGCTATCTGTCATGCTGAATCTCGCGGAATATCGGCGGCGTTCCGACCGTTTGGCGGACCATCTGCCCTGGGCATGTCTTGTGGCGCCGGGCATCGTCCTCAACAAGGATGGCAGCTTCCAGCGAAGCTTCCGTTTCCGTGGCCCTGACCTGGAAAGCGCGACGGAAGCAGAGCTGATATCCGCCTGCGCGCGGGCCAATAATGTCCTGCGCCGGTTCGGCAGTGGCTGGGCGATATTCTTCGAGGCAGACCGCCGCGAAGCGTCGGGATATCCGCCAGGAGACTTTCCCGATCCCGCCTCCTGGCTCGTCGACCAGGAGCGGCGCGCTGCGTTTATTGCAGAGGGGCAGCATTTCGAGAGCCGTTATCACGGGACTTTGCTTTGGATGCCCCCGGCCGACAAAAGCGAGGCGCTTGGGCGCAATCTGATCGAGAAGGACGGCGAGGGCGGCGGCCGCGACTGGCGTCAGGCCCTCGCGGGCTTTGCCGCCGACACCGATCGCGTGTTCGATCTGTTCGCGGCGTTCATGCCTGAACTGGCGCCGCTCGATGATCAGGACACCCTGACCTATCTCCATGGCACGATTTCTGAGCGTCGGCACCCTGTCCGCGTCCCATCAACCCCTGCCTATCTGGATGCGGTGCTGGCGGACACGCCGCTGGTCGGCGGTCTCGAGCCAATGCTTGGGAAGCTCCATATCCGCGCGCTGACCCTGCGCGGATTTCCGAACCTCAGCCGGCCGGGACTACTCGATGCGCTCAACAATCAGGATTTCGCGTATCGCTGGATGACCCGCTTCATTGCGCTCGACAAGGTCGACGCGGCCAAGGCGCTGACGCGCATTCGCCGCCAATGGTTCAACAAGCGCAAGTCCCTGACGGCGTTGTTGCGGGAGGTGATGTATAATCAGCCGGCCCAGTTGCTCGACACAGATGCGGACAACAAGGTCGTCGACGCGGATCTCGCACTGCAGGCACTGGGCGGCGACTATGTCGCATTTGGATATATGACCACGACCATCGTCGTGGCCGATGAAAAGCCTGCACGAGTGGAAGACAAGGTCCGGGCGGTCGAACGTATCGTCAATAGCCTCGGTTTCACGTCCATTCGCGAGAGCGTAAACGCCGTCGAAGCTTGGCTCTCGAGCCTTCCAGGCCAGGTCTATGCCAATGTCCGTCAGCCGCTGATTCACAGCCTCAATCTCGCCCATATGATGCCGCTGTCAGCCATATGGGCCGGACCGGCGGAAAATCGCCATCTTGCCGGGCCACCCTTGCTCCAGGCGCAGACACAGGGCGCTACCCCATTCCGCCTTTCCACCCATGTCGATGATGTCGGCCATATGATTGTGGTGGGGCCGACGGGCGCGGGCAAATCCGTCTTCCTGGCGCTGATCGCGATGCAATTCCGCCGCTATGCCGGCTCGCGCATAATTTTCTTCGACATGGGACTTTCTGCGCGGGCGTCGATCCTGGCAATGGGCGGCAGCCATCACTCTCTGGGTGCTAGAGCCGGAGACGCGCCGGACCTTTCCTTTCAGCCGCTTCGCGCGATCGATGACGAAAAGGAGCGTGGCTGGGCCGCAACCTGGATCGCCGGGCTTTTCGCCCAGGAAAAGCTATTGATCACGCCTGAGGTGAATGAAGCTCTATGGTCCGCGCTATCGAGCCTGGCGACGGCACCGCCCGAACAGCGGACCCTTACCGGCCTTTCGCTGATGCTCCAGTCCAATATTCTGCGATCTGCGCTCGCACCCTATTTGCTCGAAGGCGCGCATGGCGGCTTGCTTGACGCGGCGCAGGAGGAACTGGGCGAAGCTGATGTCCAATGCTTCGAGACCGAGGCGCTCATGGGCCATCAGAAGCTCAGCGCGAGCGTGCTCACTTATCTGTTCCACCGGATTGAAGCGCGCTTCGATGGCCGCCCAACATTACTCATTCTGGATGAAGCGTGGCGGCTGCTGGATGATCCGATGTTCGCGGGGCACATACGCGAATGGCTCAAGACGCTGCGTAAGAAGAATGTCGCAGTGGTCTTTGCCACCCAGAGCCTTGCCGACATCAGCGGCAGTACGATCGCGCCAGCCATCATCGAGAGCTGCCCACAGCGCATATTCCTGCCCAATGCGACGGCTGCCGAGCCGCAGTCGCGCGAGACCTATCTCCGTTTCGGTCTCAATGCCCGCCAGATCGAGCTCATAAGCTGCGCGACACCGAAGAAGCATTATTATCTCCAGTCCCGTCGCGGAAACCGGCTCTTCGAACTGGGATTGGGACCGGTTGGCAAGACCCTTTGCGGCGCCTCTGATCAGGCCGCGCAGGATCGGATCACGGCGATCCTAGCTACCCATGGGCGCGAGAATTTCGCTGAACATTTCCTCCGCAGCGCTGGCTTTCCAGAGCCGCAGGCACTGCTCCGCCAATATTCCAACGCGAACATGATGGAGAAATGACATGTCCATGCGTCACCCTGCATTTCCTCGTGCTGCAAAACTGCTGTTGAAGATTGCGCTGCTCTTCCCGATCGTGGGCGCACTGAGTGTCGCGCCTCCCGCTCAGGCGATCCCGGTATTCGACAGCGCCAACTACACGCAGAATCTGCTGACGGCCGCCCGCACGCTGCAGCAGATTAACCAGCAGGTCCAATCGCTTCAGAACGAAGCCACGATGCTGACGAACATGGCTAGGAATCTGAGCCGCGCCAGCTTCCCCGAGATTCAGGCAATCAGCCAGCGATTGAAGGAGGTCGAGCAGCTGATGGCGTCAGCACAGGGCATTGATTTTCGGATCGACAGCTTCGAGACGCAGCTTCGGCGGCTTTATCGCACAGATTTCGATAGCACGCTGCAAAAGGACAGGCGTCTGGCGGATGCGCGCTTGCGGTTCGATGCTGCCATGCAGGCTCATGAACAAAGCATGCGGATGCAATCGAAGATAGTGAGCGCTCTGGCCGACGACGCTGTAACCCTCGATGCCATCGCTGCCCGCAGCCAGCAGTCGGAAGGGGCGCTCCAGGTCGGGCAGGCCACCAACCAGCTCCTGGCGCTCGCTGCCAAGCAGCAGATGCAACTCCAGACGTTGATGGCCGCGCAGTATCGCGCCGATGCGATGGAGCAGGCGCGCCGCACGCAAGCCCAAGCCGACGCCCGAACGGCGGCCAAGCAATTCCTTGGCACCGGCAAGGCCTATTCGCCCAATTGAGATGAGGCAGCACCGGTCCCGCCGCTTTCTCGGCCGAATGCTGCCTCGTCGCGGAGCCTCGCGCATCGCTTCCCTCAGCGAGGCTCCGCGACACCGCCTTTCAGACCGGCAACCAGGATATCCTTGCGATGAGCGATCTTAGCGTCATTGACCGGTTCCTTGCGACCTTCATCGCCTATGTCGACAGCGGCTTCGGTCTGCTGGGCAGCGATGTGCGGTTCCTGACTGCGACCCTGATCGGCATCGATATGACGCTCGCTGCCCTCTTCTGGGCGATGGGCGGAGAGCAGGATGTGCTGGGCAAGCTCATCCGCAAGATCCTTTATGTTGGCGCCTTCGCCTTCATCATCAACAGCTTCTCCGCGCTCTCGACGATCATATTCCGATCCTTTGCCGCCGCCGGCGTGACGGCGGGAGGCGGAAGCCTTCCGGCAGATGATCTTCTCAAGCCTGGAAGGCTCGCCGGAACCGGCTTCGAGGCGGCCTGGCCGCTTCTCGATCAGGCCTCGGACATGACAGGCTTCACCAGTTTCTTCGACAATTTCCTGACGATCGCGATCCTTCTCTTTGCGTGGGCGGTCGTGATCCTCGCATTTTTCATCCTCGCCGTTCAGATGTTCGTGACGGTGATCGAGTTCAAGCTCGTCTCGCTCGCCGGCTTCATCCTGGTCCCCTTTGCCCTGTGGAACCGAACCAGTTTCCTGGCCGAACGGACTTTGGGGCATGTCGTGAGTTCCGGCGTGAAGGTGATGGTCCTTGCCGTCATCGTCGGTATCGGCGCAAATTTCTTCGGCGAGTTCGTTGCCGCCCTGCCAAGTTCCGAGCCTGATATCGGCGCGGCCATGAGCCTCATGCTGGCAGCCCTTGCGCTGTTTGGCCTTGGCATATTCGCGCCCAGCGTTGCCTCGGGTCTCGTCGGTGGGGCGCCCCAGCTGGGCGCTGGCTCTGCCGTCGCCAGTCTCGCGGGCGCTGGTGCTGCCGCAGCGATCGGCGGAGCGGGGATTGCGGGCGCTGCACGGGCATTTGGCGGGGGCGCCCTGTCGGCGATCCGCAGCGGCACGGCCATGGGCGCTGCCGCCCGGGCATCCTATGCGCTGGGACAGGAAACTGCCGGTTCGACGAGCGTCAGCGCGGGCATGGGCGGGATTGCCCACACTGTCCGCGGCGTCGCGTCACGCAAACTCTCCGACACCCTGGGCTTCGACGAGGCGGTGGCGAGAGGACAGGACGTCGCCTGGAATAACCGTGCATCGCGGCAGTCTAGCGGCGGGGCGGCTGACGATCCTGCACAGTCACGTCCAGAATGGGCGCAGGTCATGCAGCGTCGTCAGGACAGCCGCCACCATCGGCATCTTGCCGCGCAGGTCGTGCGCGAGGGAGATCGCGGCGGCGCTGCCGCCTTGCCTGACATTGCGGAAAAGGAGGATTGAGCCATGTTCTTCAAACGTGCTGCGCAGCGCTATGCGCAAACACCGCATCCCGTTACGCCCTATCAGCGTGCGGCACAGGTCTGGGATGAGCGCATCGGAAGCGCGCGAGCCCAGGCTTATCACTGGCGACTGATGGCGCTTGGAAGTCTGGGCTTGTCGGCGCTCATGGCGGCAGGGCTCATCTGGCAGTCGCTCCAGAGCCGTGTCACGCCCTATGTCGTCGAAGTGGATCGGCTCGGCGAAGCCCGCGCGGTCAGCCCCGCCGACGCCGCCTATGATCCGACCGATCCCCAGATTTCCTGGCAGCTCGCGCGCTTTATCGAGAATGTGCGCGCCGTTTCGCTCGATCCCGTGTTGATGCGCCGTGCCTGGCTGCAGGCTTATGATTTTACCAGTGATCGCGGTGCCCTCTATCTCAATGATTATGCACGCGCACGCCAGCCATTTGCCCGTATCGGCGATCGCACTGTCTCGGTCCAAGTGACCAGCGTTCTGCGCGCGTCCGATCGATCCTTCCAGATCAAATGGTCCGAGACGGAATATGAGCGCGGTGCCCGGACGGGCACGTCGCGGTGGACCGCGCTGCTGACCATTTCACGCCAGCGACCCATTTCCGCGGACCGCCTCCGCCGCAATCCGCTCGGCATCTACATCGATGCGATCGACTGGAGCCGCGAACTCGATGATGGCGAACCAGTGTCGCCGCCGGTCGATCAGACCAATGCACCGTCGGTGCATATGCCCTCAACCGATTTCGGGAACATGGAGGCACGGACATGAAACAGGCTTGGTTTTCAGCTTTCGCCATCGTCTCGCTCGCGCCCTGCCACGCGTTGCACGCAGAGACGCGGTCCAAAAGCGCCGCGACAGTCAGCAGCACTGTGCTAGGCGCGCCGGAGCGGGCTGCTTCGGGACAGCTCGCAGGCGCATTCCAGATCTATCCCTATGTCGAGGGAACGATCTATCGCATCATGACCGCGCCGGAACGCGTAACCGACATCGTGCTCCAGCCCGGCGAGGCACTGGTCGCGGTCGCGAGCGGTGACACGGCACGCTGGGTGATCGGAGACACAAGCAGCGGCTCGGGCACGCACAAGCGGACCCACATCCTGATCAAGCCGGCCAGCTCCGGCTTGCGGACCAATCTGCTCGTGACGACCGATCGACGAAGCTATCATCTCCTGGTGACCAGCGCGCGGGAAACTGCGCTTGCCGGCATCTCCTGGACCTATCCCCGCGATGCCTTAATTGCGCTGCGTGAGGCAGAACAGGCGCAGCATCGCGTCGAGCCCGTCACGTCAGGCCTTGCCCTCGAAAAGCTAAGCTTCGACTATCTCATTTCAGGGGATCAACCGGCCTGGCGTCCCTTGCGCGCATTTGATGATGGGCGGCAGACCTATATTGAGTTCCCCCCGACGATCGGGGTCGGCGAGGCGCCACCGCTGTTCCTCATCTCGCAAGGCGGTGAAGCGCAACTGGTCAATTACCGCATGCGCGAGCGCTATTATGTTGTCGATCGGCTCTTCGATCAGGCCGAACTGCGTCTGGGCACAAAGCGCCAGCAGGTCGTGCGGATCACCAGGCGCGATCCACTCTCAAGAAAGGCGCGGCCATGAGCGAGGTGGCTGAACGCGCGCCGAAGGCTGACGGGCATGACGCGGCGGAGTTGCCGGACGTCCAGGAAAAGGTCGATCCTGAAACCCTGGCACTTCGTGCAAAGCCGCCGCGGACCATCCGCTTTCGCAAAAATGCACTGATCGGCGGCGCAGTCGGCGTAAGCCTGCTTCTGGCTGCGGCGGGCTGGTTTGCCCTGGAGCCCGGCAAGCTCAATCTCGCCCCCGCGCTGAAGGAGGTCGAGAGCAAGGGGGAGGGCGGGAACGAGACGCTTGCTGGACTGCCCCGCAACTATGCTGACGTGCCTCAGCTCGGTCCGCCGCTTCCGGGCGATCTTGGCCGCCCCATATTGCGCAAGCAGGCGCAATTGGAGCAAGGACCGCAGGACGGCCCGACCGGCGCTGCAGCCCTTCGAGATGAGCAGCTTCTGGAAGCCAGAATGGCGCGCGAGCAGGCGGCCGCCGACCAGCGTGCGGCTCGGCAATCCGATCTGATCGCGACAGCCGCCGAGAACAAAGGAACCGCGGCCCGTCCGTCCGTTGGTGCGCTGTCCCAAGAGCAAGCCTCGCCGCCTGAGCCGACGGTGCAAACCCAGCCCGCATCGGGAACACAGGAAGCAAAGGCGCTCTTTCTCAAGGACACGGACAGAGGCGCGGATCTCAATCCGCACAGCCTGACGGCTGCCCCATCGCCATATATGCTGTCCGCAGGATCGGTCATTCCTGCCAGCCTTAGAACCGGACTGCGATCGGATCTTCCTGGTCTCGTGGTCGCGCAGGTTACCGAGCATGTCTATGACAGCGCCACGGGCCGCATCCTGCTCGTCCCCCAGGGCGCGCGGCTGATCGGGCGCTATGACAGCGTCGTGGCATTCGGCCAGAGCCGGGCGCTCATTGTCTGGCAGCGGATACTGTTTCCTGACGGCAAATCGATCGGACTGGATAATGCGCCTGCGACAGATGCTGCGGGTTATGCCGGCCTTGAAGACAAGGTGGATTTCCACAGCTGGCAATTGCTCAAGGGCATTGCCGCCTCTACGCTGCTGGGCGTAGGCGCCAATTTGAGCTTCGATGGCGAGAGCGATCTTGTCCGGGCTTTGCGAGAATCTGCTCAGACCAATAGCGCCCGAGCCGGCGATCTGATCACCAGCCGCAATCTGTCAATCCAGCCGACGATAACGATCCGACCCGGCGCGCATGTGCTGCTGCTGGTCCATCGCGACCTCATTCTCTCACCCTGGCAGGAAGGAAACCACACGCCATGATCGAGCTCAAGCTTCCCAGGATACCCGACCGGACGCCGGTCAAAATCACCATCGCCATCATGCCCGGGTTGCATGACACCCTGCGCGATTATGGCGCGTTCTACGAAAAGGCCTATGGCAGAGAGGAGCCGGTTGCCGAGCTCATTCCCGCCATATTGGCAGCCTTTCTCGATAATGACCGGGCTTTCGTTCGTGCGCGCGAAAGCCTCAAGCGCGATCGCCGCGACTAGCGAAAAGCTCGCCCATGTCGGACGATCCCCGCATACTTACCTTGCGACAGGCCGCCGCTTTCCTTGCCCTTCACCCCAATACGGTTCGCTCGCTTGTGCGCGCCGGGCAGCTTCCAGGAGCGAAAACCGGGCGCAACTGGCGCTTCATCGTGACCGACCTTGTTGCCTGGATTCGGACCCGCTATCCTGAGCGCGCACGGGTGCAGTTGAGTGCCGACGATAAGGAGGCAACATGGCACTCTATCGACGTGCAAGCACATATTATGTCAAACTCACAGCACCAGACGGAACGCCAGTTAGACATTCTACTGGAACGACCGACCGGAAAAAGGCCCAGGAATATCACGACAAGCTGAAGGCCAGGCTGTGGGACATTGCCAAGCTCAAGGAAAAGCCGTCCCGGACCTGGGACGAGACGGCTTTGCGGTGGCTCAAGGAAAAGAAGCACAAGAAATCCTATCAGGATGATGTGTTCCGGATCCGGTTCTTCACCCGTTTCCTGCGCGGCAAGACATTGGATATGGTGAGTCGGGACATGATCGATGGCATCATTTCGACCCATCTCTCCGCAAAGGCAGCGCGGACCCGAGACCTTTACGTAGGGCTCATTCGGGCCATGTTTCGGATCGCGATGCGGGAGTGGGAGTGGATCGATACGATGCCCGCGTTCAAGACCTATGGGAAGGGCTTGAAGCCTCGCGTGCGGTGGTTGACCCGCCCGCAGGCCGATCGTCTTCTTGCAGAGCTTCCGGCCCATCAGCAGGACCTGATGCTGTTCGCGCTCGCGACCGGGCTTCGGCAGGGTAACATCACGGGATTGACCTGGGATCGGGTCGATCTTTCCCGCCGGATCATCACGATCGAGCATGGGGACACGAAAAATGGCGAAGCTTTGGGCGTCCCGCTCAATGATCTCGCTCTATCGGTTCTCGAACGGCAGTCAGGGCGTCATCCGACTCGCGTTTTCACCTATCAGGGGAAACCCATCAGGCAGGTGAATACGAAGGCCTGGAAGAACGCCGTCAAGCGGGCTGGAATCAAGGATTTCCGCTGGCACGATCTCCGTCACACCTGGGCGAGTTGGCTTCGGCAGAATGATGTGCCCACCTGGGTGCTTCAGGAACTGGGCGGCTGGAAATCTGAGGTGATGGTGCGCCGTTACGCGCATATGTCAGTGAAGCATTTGCAGCCCTATGCCGACCAACTGATTTTCAAGGACACAAAAGCGCCGAGCCAAGTGTCTGAGAAGATTGAGGTGGGTGGACCCAAAAATGGACACAGGGCAGGGCCTCCGCGGCTCTACCTTGTGGAGTGAGTTCGGTAACTCACTGATTCGACTGTGAGAAAATGGTGAGTCCAGCTGGGTTCGAACCAGCGACCTACTGATTAAAAGTCAGTTGCTCTACCGACTGAGCTATGGACCCCCTGTCGAGACCGCTCGCACTAGTGGCGCGCGGGCGGCTGGTCAACCTCTTGTGGCACGATGATAGGATGCTTTTCGCAAAAGCGCATGCAGATGCCGCACGCTATGCCCGGAAGGCGGGCATTTCCAGTCTGGTGCGATGACGCCGAGCGGGCGCAGGACGAAGTCGCGTTGGGCAAAGGCGGGGTGGGGGATGATGAGGTCCCGGCTGCACCAGCGGCCGCCCGACCAGAGGATGATGTCGATGTCGAGCCGGCGCGCCCCCCAGCGCTGGAAGCGGCGGCGGCCAAGTCCGGACTCGATGTCCTGCAACGCGGCCAGCAGGACGGGCGGGGGGAGGGCGCTGTCGACCAGCAGCGCGGCATTGGCGAAGCGGCGGCGCGAAGGGCCGAGCGGTGGCGTCTCGATCGTCGGCGACAGGGCGACGACATCGCCCAGCGCGCCGATCCGGCGCACGGCTTCGGCCAGCAGGCGCGGCGGCGTCAGCCGGGCCGAGAGCGGCCGGTTCGACCCGATCGAGAGCGCATAAAGGTGGCGGCTTGTGTCCGGCATGGTGCAGCGCCTATCTGAGCGCCATGATCCTGCAAAGCCCCCTATCAAGTGAACCGCCCCGCGACTGTCCGCTCTGCCCCCGTCTTGTCGCGCTGCGTGCGGAATGCCGGGCGGAACATCCCGACTGGTGGAACGCGCCGGTGCCCGCCTTTGGCGACCCGATGGCGCGGATCGGCATCATCGGCCTGGCGCCGGGCAAGCAGGGCGCGAACCGCACAGGTCGGCCCTTCACCGGCGATGTCGCGGGCGAGCTCTTCTTCGCGACGCTCAAGAAATTCGGTTTGGCGCAGGGCAATTATGAGGCGCGCGTCGATGACGGGCTGGAACTGCGCGACGCGATCATCATCAATTCGGTCCGCTGCCTGCCGCCGCAGAACAAGCCGGTGCCGGCCGAAGTCCATGCCTGTCGGCCGTTTCTGGCCGATGGCGTGGCGCAACTGCCGCGCGCGCGGACCTTCGTCGCGCTGGGCGAGATTGCGCATCAGTCGGCGGTGAAGGTGCTTGGCGGCAAGCTGCCCAAGGCGCGCTTCGCCCATGGCGCGGAGCATCGCATGCCGGACGGGCGGATGCTGATCGATAGCTATCATTGTTCGCGCTACAATCAGAATACCAACCGGCTGACGGCGGAGATGTTCGAGGCGGTGTTTGCGCGGGCAGTCGAACTGGCGGGGCTGACGTCCGCCAATTAGGTGCGGTGCGGGCCGAACAGGATGATGCCGGCGCCGACCAGGCTGAGCGCTACGCCGGCCATGTCCCAGCGGTCCGGTCGCACGCCTTCGACCAGCCAGAGCCAGAGCAGGGCCGAACTGATATAGACGCCGCCATAGGCCGCATAGGCGCGCCCGGCCGCCGCCGCGTCGACCAGGGTCAGCAGCCAGGCGAAGAGCAGCAGCGACCCCGTGCCGGGGATCAGCCACAGCATCGACTTGTCCATCCGCAGCCAGGCCCAGAAGGCGAAGCAGCCGGCGATTTCGGCCAGGGCGGCGGCGGCATAGACCAGGATGGAGGGCATCAGCCGATCCGGGGCCGGGCGGCGCGCGCCATCAGATATCCTGCGCGATGCGGCCGTAGAGTTCGGGGCGGCGATCACGGAAGAAGCCCATGCCGGCACGATGGATCTTCGCCTTGGCAAGGTCCAGCGTGGCGACCAGCGCGCCATTGTCCCTGGCGTCGGACTCCGCGAGGAAATCGCCCCATTCGTCGCTGATGAAGCTGTGGCCGTAGAATTTCTGGCCCTCTTCCTCGCCGATGCGGTTGGCGGCGATCACCGGCATGCAGTTGCTGACCGCATGGCCGATCATCGCGCGGCGCCACATGCGGCTGGTGTCCAACTCCGCATCATAGGGTTCGGAGCCGATCGCGGTCGGGTAGAACAGCATTTCCGCGCCCATCAGCGCCATGCAACGGGCGGTTTCGGGATACCATTGGTCCCAGCAGATGCCGACGCCCACGGTGCCATATTTGGTCGGCCACACCTTGAAGCCGGTATTGCCGGGGCGGAAATAATATTTTTCCTCATAGCCCGGACCGTCGGGGATGTGGCTCTTGCGATAGACGCCCATGATCTCGCCCTCATCATCGATCATGGCGAGCGAGTTGTAATAATGATGGCCGTCCCGCTCGAAATAGCTGGTCGGGATATAGACGCCCAGATCCTTGGCCAGCTTGCGCATTTCCTGCACGGCGGGGTGCTGGTCGGTCGGCTGGGCGCGGTCGAACAGGGCTTCGTCCTCGACCCGGCAGAAATAATGGCCCTCGAACAGTTCGGGCGGCAGGATGATCTTCGCGCCGCGGGCGGCGGCCTTGGTCACATGATCGGCGACCATGGCGATATTGTCGGCCATGTCGTCCGAAAAGGCGAGCTGCAGGGCGGCGACGGTCACGCGGGTCATTCATCACTCCATGATGGGTTCGCCGCGCGATATAGGGGCTATGGCGCCGCCGCGCTACCGGGAAGCGCCTATAGCAGGGAAGCCGATTGCTTGAGCACCATGGAACACATTTTGCCCTTGGCATCGCCCTTCAGGCTGTCGAGCGAAATGTCCTTCTTGCCGGCATGGATGATACCGCTCTCGCCGGACTTGAAGGCGCCCGAGTCCTTCACGCCCGGTTTCTTGTTCAGCTTGTCCAGCATGGCATTGGCACTGGTCGCGTCGACGAGGCGGTTCTTGACGCAATAGCCCAGCACGCCGGCGGCGTTTTCAGCGCCCATGCCGACGATGCTGGGCAATTGGGCGGTGCCGGCGCTTGCGGCCAGCAGGATCAGCGAAGTCACAAGGATCGGACGAAACATGGGGCAATGCTCCTGAAGCCGGGCGACGCTGTGCCGCCCGGCCCGGAAATTGCGCGTCCTGGAGCATCCCCGCAACGGGGACTAACCCCTAGATCAGCGAGGGCATCTGCTGGCTGCAGCAATGGAAGCTGCCGCCGCCCGACAGGATCGCGTCGCTGCGCAGGCCGATGATCTGACGCCCCGGAAAGAAGGGGGCGAAGGCGTCGAGCGCCGCCTGATCATTGGGCTGGCCATAGGTGGGGACGATGACGGCGGCATTGCCGACATAGAAATTCATGTAGCTGGCCGGGATCGCTTCGCCGTCCACCAGCACCAGGCCGGGCGAGGGGATGTCGATCACCTCCACGCCATGCGCCTTGGCGCGGGCGCGGGCGTCGGCATAGATGGCGGTGTTGGGATCGTCCGGCGTGGTCGCGATCGGCAGCGCCAGCTTGCCCGGCGCGACGAAGCGGGCGAGATTGTCGACATGGCCGTCGGTATGGTCGTTGAGCAGCCCATCGCCCAGCCACAGCATGTCGGACAGGCCGAGCGCGCCGGCCAGCAGCGTCTCGATCTTGCCGCGATCAAGGTCCGGGTTGCGGTTGGGGTTGAGCAGGCATTGTTCGGTTGTGACGAACAGGCCGGTGCCGTCGGTGTCGATCGCGCCGCCCTCGAACACCCAATTCTGGGTGGAGGTGGCCATGCCGGTGGTTGCGGCCAAGCGCGCGCCGATATCCTCGTCACCGGGCATCTGATATTTGCCGCCCCAGCCGTTGAAGCCGAAATCGACCAGCGCACGGTCTCCCGCGCCGTTCAGCACGGCGATCGGTGCGGTGTCGCGCAGCCATACGTCGCCCAGATTGTGGACGGCGATGGTGACGCCCGGTACGACCAGCGCACGCGCAGCGTCGGCATCCGCCTGGTTGGCGACGACCAGGCGCACCTCTTCGCCCTTGCCATCGGCATGGAGCGCGCTCGCGAAATCGGCGATCTGGCGGCGGGCGCCGTCAAAGGCGCCGGGCCATTCGTCCGGGTTGGTCGGGAAGCCGATCCAGGTCCAGTCGTGCGGCGCCCATTCGGCAGGCATGCGAAAAGTCATAGATTTGTCCTTGCCCGGCGCGCTGGCCGGTCCGAGATAGCGGGAGAGATGTTGCGCGCTCCATAGCGCAGGGTCGCGGGTCTGGACAGAGGGTGTAGCGGGTGAAGAAGAGCGTATCGATGATGCTGGCGGCGCTGATGCTGGGCGGGGCGTCGCTGGCGCAGGCGGCGGACCTGCCCGAATGGCTGACCGGCGAATGGCAGCAGGAGCGGGGCGACCGCTGGACCGAGGAACTCTGGTCGCTGCCGCGCGGCGGGGTAATGATCGGCATGGGGCGCAGCGGGCGGGGCGAAAGCCTGCAAAGCTGGGAGGTGATGCGGATCGTGCGCGCGGCGGACGGAACGCTGACGCTGCATGCGGCGCCGGAGGGCGGCAAGGAAACGGTCTTCCCCGTGCTGGAACAGGGCGTGCGCGACATCAGCTTCGCCAATCCCGACCATGATTACCCTCAACGCATCCGCTACTGGCGCGAAGGCCGGCTGCTGATGGCCGAAACGGCGATGATGGACGGCAGCAACGCCCAGAGCTGGACCTATGCCCCGGCGGGGCAGTGAGGGGGGCAGCTTGTGATCAATTGCAGACTGTTCCCCCTCCCGTAGACGGGAGGGGGGTAGGGGGTGGGCTGGACGTCGCCAAAGCCCACCCCGCTGCGACTAATGCGCTTCGCGCATAAGTCTCGCTGCCCCTCCCGCATGCGGGAGGGGAGTGGCAGGAAACCACCCAGGTCCGTCATGCCAGCGGAGGCTGGCATCTCACTTCTTTTAACGATGGGTTTGAAAGAAAAGAGAGATCCCAGCCTTCGCTGGCATGACGGGATGAAAGGCAGGTTGGCGCCTATGCGCCCACCTCAGACTTTAAGGCCGTTTTCCGCCCGGCTGGCTGCGCTGGGCTTGGGTCAGGCTCTGGAGGGCGCGGCCTTGCATGTCGATTTCGCGCTGTTCTGAGTAGCTGAGGCCATCGCGGGCGCTGCGATCGGCCTGGGCGTCGGCGCGGTCGGCCTCGCGGCGGAGCGCGCGGGCCTGTTTCCTGCTGAGCGTGCCGTTCTTGCGTCCGTCGCGTATGTCCTCGCGCGCCCGGTCCAGTTCATAATCGCCCGAGGGGCGAGGCTCGACCCGGACATTGACCGGGCCGGGCGGTGCGGTCGGCTCTGACTTGGGGGCGATCTGCGCGGGCAGCGCGGCCGGCAGGACGAGGGCGGTCAGAAACAGGCTGGGCAGGGCAAGGGGGATGCGCATGGCGTTGCTCCTACAGGACGGGGCAAGGTCAGCCCCAAGCGCTGAACCCGCGCTGAACCTTTGCGCCATCGGATGAGGCCGGCGACAGCGTCCCCATGCTGTCCCCGGCCTTGACGATGCTTATTTGCCGGCGCGGTCCTTGTCGCGGATGGCGCGGAATTCGTCGCCATCGACCCAGTTGGGCCAGTCGGTCGTGTTCGCGAGCGCCCGGCCGACATCATAATAGAGCTTCAGGTCTGCGGCGACGCCGGTCCAGTCCCAATTGGGATCATATTCATCCTTGGGGCCATGATAGCGATGCTCGGTATAATCCTCCGCCGCGGCCATGCCGGCGGCGGTGCCGCCCTTCACCAGATCCTCGCCGCCCTCGAAATAGAGCATCGGCAGGCCATGCTTGGCGAAGCTGAAATGGTCGGAACGGTAATAATAGCCCTTTTCCGGGGTCGGTTCGAGCGTCGCGACGCGGCCCTGCGCGCCCAGCGCGCGGTCGAGATAGGCGTCGAGCTGTGACTTGCCCTTGCCGATGACGACGACATTTTTGGCGAGGCCCGCGACGCTCAAGGCATCCATGTTGACGCCGCCGACGGTCTTGCTGAACGGGAAGACCGGGTTGTTGCCATAATAGGCCGAACCCAGCAGGCCCGATTCCTCGCCGGTGACGGCCAGGAACACCTGGCTGCGGTCCGACGGGCCGGCCTTCACATTGGCCTGGGCCAGCGCGACCAGCGCGGCGGTGCCGGTGGCATTGTCGACCGCGCCGTTGCAGATGTCGTCGCCGTCGGGCGCCGCCTGGCAATGGCCCAGATGGTCCCAATGGGCGCTGTAGAGCACATATTCGTCGGGGCGGGTCTTGCCCGGCAGCAGGGCGACGACATTCTTCGACGCATGCTTGCGCAGGTCATTGTCGAACGAGACATTGGCCTTGATCGCGCCCAGCGGCACGGCCTTGAAGCCCTTCTGCTTGGCGGCGGCCATCTGCTGGTCGAGGTTGAGGCCGGCGTCGGCGAACAGGGCGGCGGCCTTGTCCTTCTGGATCCAGCCGATCGCGGCCGACTGGTCGGCATTGCCGCCCGGATTGTCGGCGACATGCTGCGACCCGGTCCAGCTCGACTGGACGACGTTCCAGCCATAGGCGGCCGGTTCGGTGTCGTGGATGATGATCGCGGCGGCGGCGCCCTGGCGCGCGGCTTCCTCGAACTTGTAGGTCCAGCGGCCATAATAGGTCATGGCGCGGCCGTTGAACGGACCGGTCAGGCCCGGCGTCTGATAATCCGGGTCATTGACCAGGATCAGCACCGTCTTGCCCTTCACGTCCAGGCCGGCATAGTCGTTCCAGCCCTTTTCCGGGGCGTTGATGCCATAGCCGACGAACACGACCGGGCTATCCTTGACCTCGATCCGGGTCTGGGTGGTGCGATAGGTGCCAATCACCATCTCGGGGCCATAGGCGGCGGTGACCGGGGCCTTGCTGCCGGTGAAGCTCAAGGGCGAGACATTCTTGGCGGTGATCTCGACCAGCGGCACATCCTGGAACCAGCTGCCCTTGTTGCCGGGCTTGAGGCCCAGCTTCTCGAACTCCGCGGTCAGCAGCGCCAGCGTCTTTTCCTCGCCCACGGTGCCGGGCGCGCGGCCCTCATAGGCGTCGGACGAAAGCTCCTTCACCAGCCGCTTCATCGTGTCGATCGAGGGGGCGGCGTCGCTCTTGGCGGCCGGGGCGGCCAGCGCGACGGCGGGCGTCAGGGCGGGAGCGGAAAGGGCGAGAACGGCGGCGATCGCCGCGACGGAGCTGCGCATGGAGGGAACCCTTGTCTTTATGGAATGCGCCTGATGCCACCGCGATGGGCCGAGGGCAAGAAATGCCGATTGTCACAATTGATGCACTTGGTTAGCAATTGGGCCGGGGAATTTGGGGGGAGTGTTTTTCCTGCATGAATAAGATGTTGAATGCGGCGCGCCTGGGGGGGCTGCTGGGCATGTCGTCGCTGTCGACCATGGCCCATGCCGAACCGGATGCGCTGGCCAAGGCCTTTGGCACGCGGGAAACGGTGATTTCGGCCAGCATGTCGCCGGACGGGCAGAAGATTGCGCTGGTCACGGCTGGCGCAGGGCGAACGACCCGCACCTATGTGCTCAATGCGCAGGAAGGTGCGGAACCCAAGGTGGTCGCTGGCGCGAGCGGTAAGCCGGAATATCTGTATCGTTGCAACTGGGCTTCGAACGATCGGCTGGCCTGCACCATCGGCGGCGAAAGCCGGGTCGGCGACGATGTCTATGGCTTCAGCAGCATTTTCGCGGTCGATGCAGCCGGCGGCAATGTTCGCCCGCTCAGCAAGCGGCATGGTGAAAATGCCCTGGGCTTCGACCTGCGCGGCGGCGAGATCATCGACCTGACGGCAGGCGAGGAAGGATCGGTGCTGATGACCCGATCCTATGTCCCCGAAGCAAAGGTTGGCAGCCTGATCGATCAGAAGCTGCAAGGGCTTGGCGTCGATCGTGTGGATACCCGTACCGGTGGGGCCAAACGCATCGAACAGCCTCAGGCGCTGGCCTTTGATTATATATCGGACGGTCGCGGCACCGTTCGGGTCATGGGCCTTCAGGAGAATAAGGGGTCGGGTTATGCCAAGGGCACGTTCCGTTATCTCTATCGTTCCAAGGGCAAGAATGACTGGAGTAGCCTGAGTGTTTATGACATGCGCGATCGCACAGGTTTTGTCCCCTTCGCTGTCGATGCGGAGAAGGATATTGCCTATGGCCTGGAGCAGGTTGATGGTCGGCAGGCGCTCGTCAGCATCGCGCTCAACCCAGGCCTCGAGAAAAAGGTCGTATATGCCCATCCGAACGTCGACGTTACCAGTCTGGTACAGGTCGGCCGCGATCGCCACGTGGTTGGGGCGGGGTTCAGTGAGGATCATGGCGAGGTCGTCTATTTCGACGAGCAGGTGAAGGCGCTGGTCGCGTCGCTCGGCAAGGCGCTGGGCGGGAAGGCCGTCTATATTGGCGACATGAGCCAGGATCGGCAGCGCGTTCTGGTCTGGGCCGGCAGCGATACTGATCCTGGCCAATATTATCTGTTCGATCGCACCGCCAAGAAATTGTCGCCGGTGATGCCCGATCGCCCGGAACTGGCAGGGCGGACCCTGGCACAGATGAAGTCGATTTCCTACAAGGCGTCGGACGGCACGGTCATCCCCGCCTATCTGACCCTGCCGCCGGGCAAGGATAGCGCGAAAGGGCTGCCGGCGATCGTGATGCCCCATGGCGGGCCGGAATCGCGCGATGAATGGGGCTTCGACTGGCTCTCGCAATATTATGCCGCGCGTGGCTTTGCCGTGATCCAGCCGCAGTTTCGCGGGTCGGCCGGTTTCGGCGAGCGATGGTTTATGCAAAATGGCTATCGGTCCTGGCGGACGGCGATCGGCGACATCGTCGATGCGGGGCGTTGGCTGGTGGCGGAGGGGATCGCCGATCCCGCGAAGCTGACCATCGCAGGCTGGTCTTATGGCGGCTATGCGGCGTTGCAGGCGCAGGCGATCGATCCCCAATTGTTCAAGGCGGTGGTAGCGATCGCGCCGGTGACCGACTTTGCCGATCGCATCCGCCGGTCGCAATATAATGCCGATTATCTGTTGCAGCAGCAGCGCATGGGCACCGGCAGCGACGCAGCGGACGCATCGCCGATCAACCATGCCGCTGAATTCCGTGCGCCGGTATTGATGTTCCACGGGACCGACGATGGCAATGTCGACATCAGCCAGGCGCGTGCGATGCAGTCCAAGCTGGAAGGGGCGGGCAAGCGCAGCCGGCTGGTCGTCTATGACGGCCTGGCCCACAACCTGAACGACAGCGATGCGCGGGCCGACATGCTCCAACAGAGCGCGGATTTCCTGCTGCAGGCGGGGAAATAGGAAAAGGAAAGGGGGAGGCTGCGGCCTCCCCTTTTTTTGGACCTTCCGTCATCAGGCCCAAAGAAAAAGGGCGGTCCCTTGCGGGGCCGCCCTTCTCCAATTTCTGTCCGGAAGGACCGATTAGCGCGAATAGAATTCGACGACCAGATTCGGTTCCATCTTCACCGGGTAGGGCACTTCGTCCAGCGTCGGAACGCGGACATAGGTGACCTTGGTGGCGCCGTCGGGGGCGACATAGTCGGGGATGTCACGCTCGGGCAGGCTCTGCGCTTCGAGAACCAGCGCCATTTCCTGCGCCTTCTTGCCCAGGGTGATTTCGTCGCCCGGCTTCACCAGACGCGAGGCGATGTTGCACTTCACGCCGTTCACATAGATGTGGCCGTGCGAAACGATCTGACGGGCCGAGAAGATGGTCGGCGCGAACTTGGCGCGGTACACGACGGCATCCAGGCGGCGCTCCAGCAGGCCGATCAGGTTCTGGCCGGTGTCGCCCTTCATGCGGCTGGCTTCGAAATAGTTCTTCTTGAACTGCTTCTCGGTGATGTCGCCGTAATAGCCCTTCAGCTTCTGCTTGGCGCGCAGCTGGATGCCGTAATCCGACATCTTGCCCTTGCGGCGCTGGCCGTGCTGACCGGGGCCATATTCGCGCTTGTTGACCGGGCTCTTCGGGCGACCCCAGATGTTCTCGCCCATGCGACGGTCGAGCTTGTACTTGGCGCTAGAGCGCTTCGACATACCTAATTCCTTACAACTGCATACTACGTTATCCGCCCTCCGGATCCGATGAACCGAGGTCCGCGCATTGCGGAGGGCGAAGGCTTCCCGGTCATCGCCTGTTTCCATATTTCAGGGACAGGGCCGCCGCTTCACCGGGATGCGGGGCCAATCGCGAAGGCGCGCCTATGGAGAAGGTCGGTTCTTATGTCAAGCGCAGACTCTGGCCTCGACAGGTTGCGGAGCGCGGCCTAATCCGGCGGCCATGAAGCCCGAAGACTATACCAGCATGACCGAAGTGCGCGCCGGTGTCGACGCCCTCGACCGCCAGCTCGTCGCCCTGCTTGACCAGCGTTTCGCCCATATGCGCGCCGCCGCCCGGATCAAGCCGGATCGTGGCGCCGTGCGCGACGAGGCGCGCAAGCGCCAGGTGATCGACAATGCCCGTGCGGAGGCCGAACGGCTGGGTGCGCCCGGCGACGTGATCGCGGAGCTGTGGGAGCAGCTGGTCGAAGCGTCGATCGCCTATGAAATGGCCGAATATGACCGCACGCGGGGTTAACGCTCGCGCGGTCGGTTGAGGTGCGACAGTACGCCGCGGAGCGTGCGCACCTCCAGATGGTTCCAGCCCGGCTTGGTAAGCAGGTTGCGCAGCGTCAGCTTGGTCGCCGGCGCGCGGTCGGGCGGGAAGAAATAGCCGACTTTCTCCAGCAGCGTGTTGAGCTGCAGGATCATGCCTTCCAGCTCCTCCTGCGGTGCGGGCTCGCCCAGCTCGGTCACGGTCGGCTGCGCCAGATTGGCCTGCTTAGACCATTCATAGGCGCACAGGATCACCGCTTGGGCGAGGTTCAGGGATCCGAATTCCGGGTTGATCGGCACGGTCAGGATCTTGCGGGCGAGCGCGACATCCTCCGTCTCCAGCCCCGACCGTTCCGGCCCGAACACATAGGCGCAGCGGCCCTGTGCGGCATGGATTTCCTGCGCGGCTTCCTCGGGCGTGACCACCGGCTTGGTGACGCCGCGCTTGCGCACGGTGGTGGCATAGACATGGGCGCAGTCGGCGACCGCATCGGCCAGCGTCTCATAGACCTGTGCCTTGTCCAAGATGAAGTCCGCGCCAGCGGCCGCCGGGCCGGCATCGGGATTGGGCCAGCCGTCGCGCGGGGAGACGAGCCGCATCTCGGTCAGCCCGAAATTCAGCATCGCCCGCGCCGCCTTGCCGATATTCTCGCCCAGTTGCGGGTGGACCAGGACGATGACGGGGGGGAGGGGGGAGGTGTCTATATTCATGGAACCAATTTTCTCGTCTGCCTCCACTTCCGTTCGCCCTGAGCGAAGTCGAAGGGCGTCACTGAGCGAAGGCGAAGTGGGTGAGACGGAAGCCGCCTTGAGCTTCTGCCAGTCTTCCGCGATCAAGGCCTCCTTCTTCTTGCGCGACCAGCCCTTGATCTGCAACTCGCTGGCCAGCGCCTCGGCGCGGGTCGGGAATTCGGCGGACCACATCAGTTCGACCGGCAGCCGTTCCGATGTGTAGCCCTTGATGATGCCCGCTTGATGGGCGGCGAAGCGGGCGTCGAGATCGTCGGTGTGGCCCGTATAATAGGAGCCATCGGCGCATCGCAGTATATAGCAATAGAACGCCATGCGGTTTCCTCGCCCTCGCTTCGCTCGGTTGGGGCCTTCGACTTCGCTCAGGCCGAACGGAAGATTATAGCGCCTTCCGTCTCACTCACTCCCGACCTCCTTCACCGTGCTCGCGAAGTCCTCGAAGTCGCGGGCGTCGGTGAAGTCCTTGTAGACGCTGGCGAAGCGGATATAGGCGACGCTGTCGAGGCGTTTCAGCCCCTCCATCACCATCTCTCCGATTGATCGCGCCGGGATCTCGCTTTCGCCGCTGGTTTCCAGCTGGCGCTGGATGCCCGAAATCAGCTTCTCGATCCGGCTCGGGTCGATCGGCCGCTTGCGGCAGGCGATGCCGATGGAGCGGGCCAGCTTGTCGCGCTCGAACGCTTCCTTGCGGCCTTCGCTCTTCACCACCCAGATGTCGCGCAACTGGATGCGCTCGAAGGTGGTGAAGCGCGCGCCGCAGGCTTCGCACTGCCGGCGACGGCGAATGGCATTGCCATCCTCCGTCGGCCGGCTGTCCTTCACCTGGCTGTCCTCATGGGCGCAGAAAGGGCAGCGCAAGCGGGCTTACCCCTGATAGATGGGGAAGCGGGCGCAGAGCGCGGCGACACGCTCGCGGACGCTGGCTTCGACGGCGGCATCACCATGTTCGCCATTGTCGCGCAGCCCTTCCAGGACGTCGGCGATCATGTCACCAATATCCTCGAACTCGGCGACGCCGAAGCCGCGGGTGGTGCCGGCCGGCGAACCGACGCGGATGCCGCTGGTCTTGGTCGGCGGCAGCGGATCGCCCGGCACGCCATTCTTGTTGCAGGTGATGAAGCTGCGCTCCAGCGCCTCGTCCGCATCCTTGCCCGAAATGCCATAGGGGCGCAGGTCGATGAGGGCGAGGTGGGTGTCGGTGCCGCCCGAGACCACGGCAAGGCCGCGCTGCTCCAGCTTGCCGGCCAGTGCCTTCGCGTTGGTGACGATCGCCTGGGCATAGGTCTTGAATTCGGGCTGCAGCGCTTCGCCGAAGGCGACAGCCTTGGCGGCGATCACGTGCATCAGCGGGCCGCCCTGGAGGCCGGGGAAGATCGCCGAATTGATCTTCTTCGCGATCGCCTCGTCGTCGGTCATGATCATGCCGCCACGCGGACCGCGCAGCGTCTTGTGCGTGGTGGTGGTCACGACATGGGCATGGCCGAAGGGCGAGGGATGGGCGCCACCGGCGACCAGGCCGGCAAAGTGGGCCATGTCGACCATCAGCAGCGCGCCGACCTTGTCCGCGATCGCGCGGAAGCGGGCGAAGTCGATCTGGCGCGGATAGGCGCTGCCGCCGGCGATGATCAGCTTGGGGCTGCATTCGATCGCCTGGGCCTCGACCGCATCATAGTCGATGACATGGGTGTCTTCGCGCACGCCGTACTGCACGGCGTTGAACCACTTGCCCGACATGCTGGGCTTGGAACCGTGGGTCAGGTGACCACCGGCGTCGAGCGACAGGCCCATGATGGTTTCGCCGGGCTTCACCAGCGCCAGCATGACGCCGCCATTGGCCTGCGCGCCCGAATGGGGCTGGACGTTGGCGAACTGGCAACCGAACAGCTCCTTCGCGCGGTCGATGGCGAGCTGTTCCACCACGTCCGACGGGGCGCAGCCCTGATAATAGCGCTTGCCCGGATAGCCTTCGGCGTACTTGTTGGTGAAGACGCTGCCCTGCGCTTCGAGCACGGCCTGCGACACGATATTTTCCGACGCGATCAGCTCGATCTGGGTCTGCTCGCGCTTCAGTTCCTGGGCGACGCCGGCGAACACGGCCGGATCGGCAGCGGCCAGGCCTGCGGTGAAATAGCCTTCCGAACGAATGTCGGACAGGTTGGGCTGGGTGAGGGTTTCGGTGCTCATCTCAAGTCCTTTCAGAGCGCGGGCTGGGACAGTTTCTCGACGCGGCCGGCATGGCGGCCACCGCCGAACTCGGTGGTGAGGAAGGCGGTGACGCAGGCCTTGGCCATGTCGACGCCGGTCAGGCGCGCACCCATGGCCAGGACGTTGGCGTCATTATGCTCGCGCGACAGCGCGGCCGACAGCGGTTCGCCGACCAGGGCGCAGCGGCAGGCCGGGTTGCGATTGACGGCGATCGAGATGCCGATGCCCGAACCGCAGAGCGCGATGCCGCGCTCCGCTTCGCCCGATGCGACGGCGGTCGCGAGCTTGTAACCAAAATCGGGATAATCGACGCGGTCGGCGGTGGCCGGGCCGAGGTCGGCGACCTCATGGCCCTCGTCGCGCAACCATAGCGCAAGTTCGGCCTTCAGGTCGACGGCGGCATGATCGGAAGCGATGGCGATTTTCATGGGTGCGTTCCCCTGCGGCTTGGGGTGATTCGTTTCTGCGCGCCTCATAGGGGCATGGGCCGCCAATTGCCACAGTCCAGCTAGGCGCCTATGGACTGGCCCATGGCGGGCATGATCCTTTCGATATTGATGCTGGCGGGTATCCTGCTGACCGGCGGGGGAATTTACGCGATCGTGAAGCGCGGCGACCGCAAGCGCGGGGTGCTGATGATCGTCGCGGGGCTGGTGATGTTCGGCAATGTCGCGATCAGCGCGATACCGATGCCGCCGCCGCAGCAGGTTCGCTGAACGGCGGGCAGCAGGAAGGGCGCAACCTTGCGATCGCGCCCCGTGCTTGTTTCGGATGGCCGGATCAGGCGGCGTCGCGATCCTTGTTGATGTCGACCAGATGGCCGCCATTCACGGCGATCTTCTTGGGCTTCATCGCTTCGGGCACTTCGCGCACCAGTTCGATCACCAGCAGGCCGTCGGCCAGGTCCGCCTTTTCGACGCGGACGAAATCGGCCAGTTCGAAGCGGCGCTCGAAGCTGCGATTGGCGATGCCGACATGCAGGAACTTGGAACGGTCGGCATTGGTCTCGTCCTTGCGGCCGATCACCTGGAGCAGATTCTGCTGGGCGGTGATGTCGATTTCCTCGGGACGGAAGCCGGCGACGGCCAGGGTCACGCGATAGCGGTCCTCGGCCAGGCGTTCGATGTTGAAGGGCGGGTAATTGTCGCCCTGCGCCAGACGGGCATTATTTTCGATCAGGTCGAACAGACGATCGAAGCCGACTGTCGAGCGGCGATAGGGGGTAAGGTCGAAACCACGCATGCTCATAATCTCCAACAGAGCAAAATGATCCTGCCGGACCCGGTCTTCGGCGTCCGGCCTATGCTTGCGCCCGGCCCCATGTGGCGGCCGGACGGGATTGATATGGTTGGCTCTTTGCGTTGTTCAAGAGGGGGCAGGGGGGAAGTATCGCGCCGCCTGTCCTACAGCGCTCGCGCGCTAGACTGGCGAGAAGAGGGCGCGGCCAATGGACGGTTGCGTAACAAAATTTCCGTCTGGCATCCGAAAATGCCAAGATGTGCGGGAAATGTGCGAAGTTAAGCGGGAAGAGGGCCAAAGAGTCGCTGAACAAAAAAGTGCCCGGACCGCTTTCGCGATCCGGGCACTTAATGGACGATTGCTCGTCTCCCCCTTGGCCTGCCTCTACCGACTTCTCAGCCCCCTAAGCTTGAAGTGGGAAGCAGTATCCCTGAACCACGGCCTTTTGCCTGTGCCTCGGGAGCCTTGCTATGACTGGCGCAGCCTGCTGTCACGGGCAAAATCCGGGCTCTGTGATTTTCTGTATCGGCCTGTGTCCCGCGTGCAACAATTCCGCAATCCTTGCCGTTAAGGCTCAGCCTGCTAGACCGGCCGCATCACTACCAGAAGGGCCATTCGCGCCACCATGATTCTATCCCGCTACGAACGCATGATCGCCAAGCGCTATTTGCTGCCGGGCAAGGGGGAAGGCTTCATCTTCCTCGTCGCCGGCATCAGCCTGGCTGCGGTCATGCTCGGAGTCGCCGCGCTCATCATCGTCATGAGCGTCATGAACGGGTTCCGCGCGGAGCTGTTCGACAAGATTGTCGGCCTCAACGGCCATGCCGTGGTGCAGGGCTATGGCGGGCGCCTGCCCGACTGGCGCGATGTGCTGAAGGAAGCGAAGGCGACGCCGGGCGTCACCAGCGCGACCCCGCTGATCGAGCAACCCCTGCTCGGCCTCTATCAGGGACGGGTGGAAGGCGTGCTGGTGCGTGGCATGACCGTGCCCGACATTCGCAGCAACACGACGCTCAAGGGCAAGGTGGTCGCCGGTGATCTCAATGCGCTGACCGCCAATAGCGAGAAGGTCGGCATTGGTGTCCGCCTGGCGGAAAATCTGGGCATCCAGGTCGGCGACCATATCAGCATCATGAACCCGGCTGGCCGCGCGACCCCGTTCGGCACGATGCCGCGCCAGATTTCCTATCAGGTCGCCGCCATCTTCGAGGTTGGCGTCTATGATTATGACAAGGCCTTCGTGGTCATGCCGATCGAGGATGCGCAGACGCTGCTGCTGCTGGGCGATGTCGTCAGCATGATCGAGGTCGAGACGGTCAATGCCGACAAGGTTGGCCAGATATTGGAACCGCTGGCGGCCAAGGTCGCGGGCCGCGCCGTGGTGCAGGACTGGCGCCAGATGAACGCCAGTCTGTTCGAGGCGCTGGCGGTCGAGCGGGTGGCGATGTTCGTCGTGCTGTCGATCATCGTGCTGGTCGCGGTGTTCAACATCCTCTCCTCGCTGATCATGCTGGTGCGTGCCAAGACGCGCGACATCGCGATCCTGCGCACCATGGGGGCGAGCCGGAGCGGGCTGGTGAAGATCTTCATGACCGTGGGCGTCACCATCGGCACGCTGGGCATGGTTGCCGGCATGGTGCTGGGCTTCACCTTCCTCTTCTTCCGCCAGAGAGTGGTGAATGTGATCCAGTTCGTGACGGGGCAGAATCTGTGGGATCCCTCGATCCGCTTCCTGACCGAATTGCCGTCCAAGCCCGATCCGGTCGAGATCGTCATCATCTGTCTGATGGCGCTGGTCTTCAGCTTCCTCGCCACCCTCTATCCGGCCTTCAAGGCTGCCAATACCGATCCTGTCCAGGTGCTGCGCTATGAATGATGTCCTCAAGGTCAGCGGCCTGTCCCGCAGCTTCACCCAGGGCGGGGTCACGATCGACGTGCTGCGCGGCGTCGACCTGACGGTCGGGCCGGGCGAGATCGTCGCGCTGCTCGGCCCGTCGGGCTCGGGCAAGTCGACGCTGTTGCAGGCGGTCGGCCTGCTGGAAGGCGGGTTCGACGGGTCGATCCGCATCGCCGGCGAGGAAGCGGCGAAGCTCGACAATGACGGGCGCACCCGCCTGCGCCGCGATGCGCTGGGCTTCGTCTATCAGTTCCACCACCTGTTGCCCGATTTCAACGCGACCGAAAATGTGGTGCTGCCGCAGGTGATCAAGGACGCAACCATGGATGCCGCGCGGACCCGTGCGGAATCGCTGCTGACGGCGCTGGGGCTGGGCCATCGGCTCGACCATCGGCCGAGCCAGTTGTCGGGCGGCGAGCAGCAGCGCGTCGCGGTCGCCCGCGCGCTGGCCAATCGCCCGGCGCTGGTGCTGGCGGACGAGCCGACCGGCAATCTGGACGAGCGCACCGCCGACGTGGTGCTGGCCGAATTCCTGCGCCTGGTGCGCGGCGAAGGATCGGCGGCTCTGGTCGCCACCCATAATGAGCGGCTGGCGGAAAAGATGGACCGGGTGGTCCGCCTGCATGAAGGACGCCTTGAAGAGGCGTCAGCCCGGTAACAGCCCCTCGCGCGCGGTCGCGACCATGATCTGGTCGCGGCCTTCGCCCTTGGCACGCAGCAGCGCGGCGTCGGCGGTGGTGACCAGTCGAGCAGCGGCGCCATGGTCGGGCCAGGCGGCGAGGCCAAAGGAGGCGGTGATCGGCCCCAGTTCCTGACCGCGATGCTCGACCCGCAGGTCGCGGATGCGCTGCTGGATCTGGGCGGACCGGGCGAGCGCCTGCTCCAGCGTGAAGCCGGGCATCAGCAGCACGAATTCCTCGCCGCCCAGGCGGAAGGCAAAGCCCTGTTCGCGCAGCGAATCGCCCAGCACCGCGCCGACCGCGCGCAGCACTGCATCACCGGCATCATGGCCATAGCTGTCGTTGAACCGCTTGAAATGGTCGATGTCGACCATCAGGCAGGCGAGCGGAGCATGGTTGCGTTCCGCCTCGTCCACCAGCGCCTCGAACATGGCGTCGAAATGACGGCGGTTGGGCAGGCCGGTCAGCGCATCGGCCATCGCCATTTCGCGCAGCGCGTCGCGCAGGCGCAGATTGGCGAGCGCCAGGCCGATATTCTCCGCCAGCATCTCCAGATATTTTTCCGCCCGGTCGAGATGTTCGGCATCCATCTCGCGGGTCTGTTCGAAATAGAGCAGGCCGATGCTTTCCCCCTGCGCCGCCAGCGGGATGCAGATGGTCGGGATGGCGGTTTCGCCTTCCAGATGCTCGCAGGCAATGTCGACCATGCCGCCGCGCGGCTTGTGGACCTGCCCGCGTCGCAGTGCCCAGCAGGCGGAGGCCGGGAAATCGTTGCGCGACTGTTTGGGATCGAGCCAGTCGCAGGCCTGCAGCATCATGTTGCGGCGAATGTCGTGGATATAGAGGCGACCGGGGAAGTCGGGCGTGATTTCGGGGGTGAAGCGGCGCACCACCTCGACCAGATCGGCGGTGCTGTCGCAGCCCTGCAGGCGCTGGGCCATGCGCGACAGCAGGTCGCGCATGGTGCGATCGACATCGCGCTCCTGCTCCAGCCGTTGCCGCTCCAGACCATTTTCACGGAAAATACGGATCGCCTGCGCCATGTCGCCAATCTCGTCCACCTGCGGGAAATCGGGTGGGATCGCGGCAAAATCCTGCGCGGCAAGACGGGTGACGACATCGCTCAGCCGCACGACGGGGTGCAGGATGCGCTGCTTCAGCACGAAATAGAGGACGCACAGGAACAGCAGGGCGGTGACGCCCAGCATGATTTCCGACATGGTCCGCCACTGGCGCGCGCTATCGGTCGCGCCCTGCACCGCCGTGTCCGTGCGATGATCCAGCATATATTGGAAGCGGCCGACCTGCGCTGCCACCCGGTCCAGTTCGCGGCCATATTCGTCGCCGAAGAGGATGGTGCGGGCGGTCTTGTCATCGCCCGACTGTGCCGCCTTGATCGCGACATCCTGCTCGTCGGACAGGGCATCGGACCACTGGATCGCCTGGCGCAGCGCGTTCAGCTCATTTTCGTTGGCGCCGGCATCCTTGAGATGCTGGATGCGATCCTCGACGGAACGCAGCGCTTCCTTCTCGCGCCGATACACGACCAGATGGCTGGGATCGCCCGAAATCACATAGCCGCGCGCCTGTTCGGTCAGGCGATAGACATCCTCCTCCAGGGTGGAGGTCAACTGGTCGAAACTGGCGCGCTGGGCGACCGCGGCGCGCTCGCGCTGTTCCGCGCCGGACGCGAACAGCATCGTCGTGCCCGACGCCAGAGTGAGCAGGACGGTGGCCCCGTAGGCCCAATTGGTGATCGTGGATAAACGCATGGTGGCGCCTAACCTAGGCCCGATAACTTGGCAATTCGTTACGCGGGCGACCTCATGACATTGCCTATTTTGCGGCGAGCGCGCTCAGCCGGTCGAGATCAAGCGCGTTCACCGCGGCCTTCAACTCCCCGATATCGGCGACGGTGCCCTCCGCCTCGACCATGAAGCGGTCGGCCAGCGTGGTGGCATATTTGCCGTGGCGGCTGTCCTTGTCCCATTCCTCGGTGACGATGCGGCCGTCGATCGTCTGGGTGCGCTCATAGCCGCTGGCTGTCTGGCGGTTCGACTGGACGTTGAGCGCTGCGCCGATCCCGGCAAAGGCGCCGGCCACCGCGATGTCGTTCACCTCCAGCTCGATCTCGTCGTCGCCGGCACGGTAGCGGGCGGAGGCATGGGCGCCGGCGGACATGCCGCTGCTTTCCATCTCGGTGCGGGTGAAGCGGCCGATCTTCTCGGGCAGCAGCGCCTGCAGCACATCGGGCGCAATCGCAGCGGAGCGGCCATTCCTGGTCGCTTCCTCCATCCGCTTGGCGGCCTGTTCCATCTGCTTGGTGGCGGCGTCCATCTTGTCGACATCGATCTTGCCGATGCCCGGCACCATGATGTCGGCGCTGATATCGTCCGGCCCGGCATGGCCGCCGAAAAAGCCGCTGAACGGCATGGCGAGCAGGTTGGCGAGGATGAAGAGCAGCGCGCCCGCGACCATGGTGACGATGGTGTAGGGCAGCGCCTTCTGTTCGGGCACCTTCATCAGGCGCGGCAGGCCGAGATAGAGGAGATAGAGGCTGTAAAGTCCGAGCAGGCCGAGCATGCCAAGGCCCGGCAGCAGCGAGAAGATGCCGGCCAGCCAACCGGCGGTCGCCGAATAGGCGGAAATCTTGAAGGCTTTCAGCTTGTCGCGCTGGCCGCCGAAGCTGGGGGCGAGGAAGTTGATGATGATCGCCAGCACGGCGAGGCCGATCAGCGACAGGACATAATAGGCGATCGCCATGCCGACCGCGCCGATCAGCGGCGGGCGCCAGCTGATGCCGAACAGGCCATGGCCAAAGACCTGTCCGCCGATCAGGGTCGCGAGCGGCGGGATCGCCGCCAGGATCATGGCATAGCCGGTATAGATGCTGCCGATGCTGGCCGGTTCGGCCTCGATCACCGGCCATTCGTCCCTGGGGCGCAGGATGATCGCCTTGGCCCGATCGGCGATGCCGGGCGGGGTGGAAACCGGGTTGCTGTCCGACATGACCGTGCTCCCTGTTCTCTGGCCTATCCTCTGGCCCGTTCTTTGGGCGCGATAGGATCAGCAAGCGCAGCCCTTGGCAAGCGACAAGTGGTGATCTTGTCCACAGCTTTTCGCCGGGCGGGACTGGCGCGCGGGCGCTGCCGTCGTTAGATTGCCGCGATGTCTCATTCCGCCTTCGTACCGCTGCGCATCTTTTCGTCCTTCACCATGCTCGAAGGGGCGATCGACCCCAAGAAGATCGCCAAGCAGGCCAAGGCCCTGGGTTTTCCGGCAGCGGCGATCACCGACCGTAACGGCCTTTATGGGTCGATGGCCTTTTCCGATGGCTGCAAGGGCGAGGGCGTGCAGCCGATCGTCGGCGCCATGCTGGGCGTCGTGCGGCCGGGCCGGCCATCCAACGCGCCGGCGGTGCATGACTGGATCGCCCTCTATGCGCAGGATGCGGGCGGCTATGACAATATCTGTGCGCTGGTGTCGATGGCGCATCTCGACCGGCCGCTGGAGGAAGTGCCCCATGTCACGCTCGACATGCTGGAAGGGCGGACCGATGGCGTCATCGCGCTGACCGCCGGCGGCGAGGGGGCGATCGCGCGCCTGTTCGCCGAGGATCAGCCCGACGCCGCGCTCGCCTATGCCGACCGGTTGCAGGCACTGTTCCCCGATCGCCTCTATGTCGAGATTTGCCGCCGGCTCGACCCGATCGAGGGCAAGGCGGAGCCGCAGCTGCTCGACCTGGCCTATGATCGCAACCTGCCGCTGGTCGCGACCAACCCGACCTGCTTTGCCGAGCCGGAGTTCCACGCGGCGCATGACGTGATGCTGTGCATCGCCGACGGCGCCTATGTCGAGACGCCCGATCGCCGCACCAGTTCGCCCGACGCCTGGATGAAGCCGGCGGCGGAGATGAAGCGGCTGTTCGAGGACCTGCCTGAGGCGCTGGCCAACACGTTGGTCGTGGCGCAGCGCTGCGCGGTGATGGCGCCCAAGCGCAAGCCGATCCTGCCCAGCCTGGCCGGCGATATCGAGGGCGAGGGCATCATGCTGCGCGATCAGTCGATCGCGGGGCTGGAGGCCCGGCTGGAAAAGGCCGGGATCATCGCGGACGAGGCGCGCCAGCCCTATTTCGAGCGGTTGAAGTTCGAAATGGACATCATCATCCAGATGGGCTTCCCCGGCTACTTCCTGATCGTGGCCGACTTCATCAAATGGGCCAAGGATCATGATATTCCGGTGGGGCCGGGCCGTGGTTCGGGTGCCGGATCGCTGGTCGCCTGGGCGCTGACCATCACCGACCTGGATCCGTTGCAACTGGGCCTGCTGTTCGAGCGCTTCCTGAACCCGGAACGCGTCTCCATGCCCGACTTCGATATCGACTTCTGCGAAACGCGGCGTGGCGAGGTGATTCGCTACGTGCAGCAGAAATATGGCAGCGACCATGTCGCCCAGATCATCACCTTCGGTAAATTGAAGGCGCGCGCTGTGTTGAAGGACACCGGCCGCGTGATGCAGATGAGCTATGGCCAGGTCGATCGCCTCGCCAAGCTGGTGCCCAACCATCCGACCGATCCTTGGACGCTGGAGCGATCGTTGAACGGCGTCGCCGAGTTCAAGGCGGAATATGACAATGACAATCAGGTCAAGCGCCTGATCGACTATGCGATGAAGCTGGAGGGCTTCCCGCGCCACAGCTCCACCCATGCGGCCGGCGTGGTGATCGGCGACCGGCCGCTGAGCCAGTTGGTGCCGCTCTATCGTGATCCGCGATCCGACATGCCGGTGACCCAGTTCGACATGAAGTTCGTCGAAGGCGCGGGGCTGGTGAAGTTCGACTTTCTCGGCCTCAAGACGCTGTCGGTGCTGCAGAAGGCGGTGCAACTGCTCAAGGGGCGCGGGGTCACGGTCGATCTCGACACGCTCGCCTGGGACGATGCCAAGGTCTATGAACTGCTCCAGCGTGGCGACACGGTCGGCGTGTTCCAGCTGGAATCCGAAGGCATGCGCAAGACGCTGGCCGCCGTGCGTCCGACCAATTTCGGCGACATCATCGCGCTGGTGTCGCTCTATCGTCCCGGCCCGATGGATAATATCCCGATGTTCGGGCGCCGCAAGAACGGCCAGGAAGAGATTGAATATCCGCACATCCTGCTGAAGCCGATCCTCGAAGAAACCTATGGCATCTTCGTCTATCAGGAACAGGTGATGCAGGCTGCGCAGATCCTGGCCGGCTACTCGCTTGGCGACGCCGACCTTCTGCGCCGCGCCATGGGTAAGAAGATCAAGGCGGAAATGGACGCCCAGCGCCTGCGCTTCGTCGAGGGCTGCGCCAAGAGCGACATCAAGCCGGCCAAGGCGAACGAGCTGTTCGACTTGATCGACAAGTTCGCCGGCTATGGCTTCAACAAGTCGCACGCCGCCGCCTACGCGCTGCTCGCCTATCAGACCGCCTGGCTCAAGGCCCATTATCCGGCGGAATTCTATGCCGGGTCGATGGCCTTCGATATCCATCTGACCGAAAAGTTGACCGTCTTCGTTGACGATATGCGGCGCATGGGCATGACCTGCCTGCCGCCCGACCTCAACCAGAGCGAGGCCGATTTCACCGTCGAGGCGGTGCCGTTCGAGGGCGATGATCCGCGTCTGGGCTTTGCCGTGCGCTATGCGCTGGGTGGCCTCAAGGGCGTGGGCGAGAAGGCGATGGAGCAGCTGGTCGCCGAGCGCGAAGCCAATGGCCCGTTCAAGCATCTGGACGATCTGGCCGACCGGATCGAGCCGCGCCTGCTCAACCGGCGCCAGCTCGAAAGCCTGGCCGCGGCCGGTGCGTTCGATACCATCCATGCCGACCGGGCCGGGGTGCATGCGGCGGCCGAAACCCTGCTGAGCGTCGCGGCAAGCGCGGCGCAGGCGCGCGAAAGCGGGCAGGGCGGCCTGTTCGGCGATGTCGAGACCGCCCATGCCGACGTTCGCATCCCGCCGCATCAGGCCTGGACCGTGTCGGACCGGATGGCGCAGGAAAAGGAGGCGTTCGGCTTCTATTTCTCGGCCCATCCGGTCGACCGTTTCCGCCATCTGGCCGATGCGCGCGGCGCGAAAAGCTATGGCGAAATCTGTTCGCAGCCGATGGGCATGCCCAATGCCGAAGGGCGGGTGATGGGCATCATGGCGGCGATGGTCGAGGATGTGCGCTGGCGCGAGACGCGGCGTGGCGCGCGCTATGCCAACGCCACCTTCTCCGACCAGAGCGGCCAGTTCCAGGCCAGCTGTTTCGACGAGGATGCCTGCAAGCAGATCGAGGAACTGGCGCGCGAGGGCGATTGCGCGCTGCTGCATGTCGAGCTGGATCGCCTGCCGGGCGAGGAAACGCCGCGCGTCACCGTGCGCCGGATGGAGCCGTTCCGCGAGATCGCCAACGTGTCGCGCATGGAGCTGGTGCTGGACATCGAGATGGTCGAGGCCGTCGCAAAGCTGGCCGCGATCCTGTCGGGCAGTCGGGGCGGGCGGTGCGAAGTGTTCGTGCGCGCGCCGATCGGCGATGGCAAGGCGGCCCGCGTCTTCCTGGGCGACGACTTCACGCTGGGCGCCGATCAGGTCGACGCGATCAGCGGCATTGCCGGGCTGACCGTCCATAATCTGGCGCGGATGGAGGCGAAGTCGGACGGCTATCGCACCCGCCATCGCCGATCGGCCATGCGGCTGGTCGGCTGACCCCGCCCGTTTTCCCAGTTCGAGGAGAAATCTGTGTCCGAAGCGACCCTGGCCCTGGTCCATGCCTATTATGATGCGTTCAACCGGCAGGATGCCGAGGGGATGCTGGCGCTGCTGGCCGACGATGTGCGGCACGAGCCGAGCCAGGGCGCGGCCCGCATCGGCAAGGCGGCCTTTGCCGATTTCCTGTCTCATATGAACCATTGCTATGCCGAGACGGTGATCGATCCGGTCGTGCTGGCCAATGCGGAAGGGACGCGAGCGGCGGCCGAGTTCATGCTGGACGGCCGCTATCTGGTGACCGACGAGGGGCTGCCGCCAGCCGCCGGCCAGACCTATCATCTGCGCGTCGGCGCCTTCTTTGACATCGTCGAGGGGCAGATCACGCGCATTTCCAACCATTATAATCTGGCCGACTGGATCGCGCAGGTCGAAGGGCGCTAAAACCGCCGCCTGTCCCGTTGCCGTTCCATCCTGAGGTATCCTTGACCCACATTCGCGTTGCCGCCGCCCAATATCCGATCGAACAGCTATCGAGCTTTGCCGCCTGGCAGGAAAAGCTGACCCGCTGGGTGGAGGAAGCCGCCGCGCTGGGCGCGACGCTGGCGATCTTTCCCGAATATGCGGCGATGGAACTGGCCGGGATCGATCCCGAGCGGGCGGCGGATCTGACCGCCTCGCTCGACCTGGTTATGCAGTTTGGCGAAGCCTATGACCGCCTCCATGCCGAACTGGCGGCGCGGCTGGACATCATGATCCTGGCGGGTAGCCGGCCGGTGCGGGAAAGCGACGGGCGGATCGTCAATCGCGCGCGGCTGTTCTGTCCCGACGGCACCACCGGCCATCAGGACAAGATCATGATGACCCGGTTCGAGCGCGAGCGCTGGGGCATCAGTGGCGGCGACAGCATCAATCTCATCCACACGCCGATCGGGCCGGTCGGCATCTCCATCTGCTACGATGTCGAATTTCCGATGATCGCGCGGGCGCAGGCGGAGGCGGGCGCCAAGCTGATCCTGACGCCATCGGCCACCGACACGATGCAGGGCTATTGGCGGGTGCGGATCGGCGCGCAGGCGCGGGCGATGGAAAATCAATGCTTCGTCGTCCAGTCGCCCAGCGTCGGCATGGCCCCCTGGCTGCCCTGCATGGACGAGAATTTCGGCGCCGCCGGTGCCTTTGGACCGCCCGATGGCACAATGCCCGACGATGGCGTGATCGCGCTGGGGCAGGCGAACGGCCCGGCCTGGGTGGTGGCGGACATCGACCTTGCCATGGTCGACCAGTTGCGTGCGGATGGCACGGTGCTGCCCTTCCGCCACTGGCCCGAACAGCATGTGCCCTTCCACATCATCCAGAATGGCGCGGGATCGGACGTGATCGCGCAGATGGCCAGCGATGCCGCGCGCGACGATGCGCCGGCCGCGCCGAAAATCGAAGATCAGGAGATTGCAGAATGACCGAGCCGTCGATCATCGTCGACCGCGTGACCAGCGATGCGCAGGGACTTGAGGCGCTGGCGACGCTGCGCATCCGCATCTTCCGTGAATGGCCCTATCTTTATGAGGGCGATGCCGCGCATGAGGAGGCGTATCTGCGCGCATTTCTGGCGAGCGACAAGGCGACCTTGGTGCGGGCGCGGATTGGCGACGAGCCGGTCGGCATCGCCACAGCCTCGCCGCTGGCCGGCCAGCCCGACAGCCTGGTCGCGCCGCTGGTGGCAGCGGGCGTCGATGTCGCGCGCAGCTTCTATTTCGGCGAGTCCGTGCTGCTGCCGGCCTATCATGGTCGCGGCATCGGTCATCTCTTCTTCGACGCGCGCGAGGCGGCAGCACGGGAGGCCGGCGCCGATTTTGCGATCTTCTGCGGCGTGGTGCGCCAGGAGGGCGATCCGCGTCGCCCGGCCGACGCCCGTGACCTCACCCCCTTCTGGCGCAAGCGCGGCTATGCGCCGATCGAGGGGGCGCTGTGCGAGATGAGCTGGAAGGAAATTGGCGGCAGCGAAAAGGTCAGCCACCCGATGCAATTCTGGATGCGGGCGCTGTAACGGGCGGGCCGGGGTCTTTGGCCGGGTCCGCTGCGCCGTTATACAGTTGCACTATGCGACTGGTCTGGCAGGATCGGCGCTCCACCACCAGAAAAGCAGGAGTGGGTGCATGATCATTTATGGCGCGCGGCCGTCGCCCTTTGTGCGCAAGGTCATTGTCTTTGCAGCGGAAAAGGGGATTGCGGTCGAGGTGCGGCCGGCCGGGTTCGGCAAGGGCGGGGCGGAATTCGAGCGGGCTTCGCCCTTCGGCAAGATTCCGGCCCTGGTCGATGGCGATTTCGCGATCAGCGATTCGACCGCGATCATAACCTATATGGATGCGCTGCATCCCGAGCCGAACCTGATCCCGACCGAGGCGAAGGCGCGGGCGCGGACGATATGGTATGAGGAATTTGCCGACACCATCGCCCAGCCGGTGGGCGTCGACATCTTCTTCAACCGGGTGGTCGGCAAGCTGCTCGACATGCCGCACGACCCGGCCCGTGCCGACCGGGCGGAGGCGGAGAAGATGCCGGGCATCTATGATTATCTGGAGGCGGTTCTGCCCGACAGTGGCTGGCTGGTGGAGGATCGCTTCACCCTGGCCGACATTGCCGTCGCCTGTCCGCTGATCAATGTCTGCTATTGCAGCAGCGGGTTGAAGGACGGGCGCTGGCCCAAGGTGAAGGCCTGGCTCGACGGGCTGCGGGCGCGGCCGAGCTTTGCCGCGGCGATGGCGCAAGAGGCGCGGATGCTGGGCAAGGTGGCGTAACCCATATGGAACATTTTGCTTGACATCGTCACGCTGATCGGGCAGAGAGGAGGAAAGCCGATAATTGCGACTCACCGGCCTCGGTCGATGGTGGCGCGATGGGTCGGCTGGGCTGTGGACGGCCGGGTTTTCGAGGGCGGCTTTTGGGGCTGTGCCTTGGGGCTGTGCCTTGGGGCTGTGCCTTGGGGCTGTGCCTTGGGGCTGTGCCTTGGGGCTGTGCCTTGGG
>PJTY01000129.1_pt1 | contig 57494 bp, 48 predicted proteins | sample 1512121 | NCBI WGS metagenome assembly PJTY01 (sample SAMN08177680, study PRJNA422409) | Soil metagenome, whole genome shotgun sequencing project. | isolation source: Soil enriched (2) on filter paper: alkali lignin treatment | place: USA: Madison | collected 2015-01-15 | reverse complement strand
TCCGGCGCGCAGGCCGTCGAACACTTCGATCGGCAGGCCGCCCGGGTAGCGTTCGGTCTTGAGCATGATCGGCGGCACGGCGCTGACCAGCACGGCCTTGGCGACGCGGCCCTGGGGAATGCCGTAGCGGGCGACATAGGCGGCGACTTCGCCGCCGCCGGTCGAGTGACCGATGTGGACGGCGTTCTTGAGGTCGAGGTGCTCCATCACGGCTGCGGCATCGGCGGCGTAGTGGTCCATGTCGTGGCCGTCGCTGACCTGCTCGGAACGGCCGTGGCCGCGGCGGTCATGGGCGACGACGCGGAAGCCCTTGGAGAGGAAGAACAGCATCTGCGCATCCCAGTCGTCAGACGAGAGCGGCCAGCCGTGGTGGAAGACGATCGGTTGGGCATCCTTCGGACCCCAGTCCTTGTAGAAGATTTCGACGCCGTCCTTGGTGGTTACATATGCCATGATGCTGATCCTTCGGTGCGTTGGGAGAGAGTTTCAGGAGAGCAGGGGTGGGGACCGGCGGCCTTCGGTAAGGGCCGGATGGGGGGATCGGCCGCCGGTCCCGAACTTCAGATCAGTGACCGCCTTCGGACGCGCCGAACATGGTCTTCGCATAATTGATGCCGATACCGTAGGCGCCGCCCCACTTCTTGGCGATTCCGGTGGTGCTGTCGTAAGTCTCGGTGCGGGCCCAGTCGCGCTGCAGTTCGAGCAGGTACTGGAGCGAGGTCATCGGCACGGCACCGAGCTGGATCATGCGCTCGACGGCGCGTTCGTGCGCTTCGGTCGAGATATCGCCGCAGGCGTCGGTGATCACGTAGGCTTCGAAGCCCTGGTCGATGGCCGAAGCGACCGGGCCGACGATGCAGACCGAGGTCCAGAGCCCTGCGAAGACGATGCGCGGCTTGGCGATGCGGTTGATCTCTTCGATCACGCCTTCGTCTTCCCAGGTGTTCATGCTGGTGCGATCGAGCATGGCCTGGCCTTCGAAGGCTTCGGTGATCTCTTCGAACATCGGGCCGGAGAAGCTCTTCTCGGCAACCGTGGTGAGAATGGTGGGGACGTTGAACGACTTGGCACCGCGCGAGATCAAGGCGGCGTTGTTACGCAGCAGCTCGGCCGAGATCGACTTGGTGGCGAACGCCATCTGCGACTGGAAGTCGATCAGCACAAGCGCGTGATTGTCTGGCGAGATCAGCGACTTGCCGGGGGTGGCGGTGGCGGTCGGGGTTGCGGTCTGGGTCATTGGGAAGCTCCTGTCGTTGTCTGGTGAAGCTGTTTTCGCGGCATTTCGCTTTGCGGTGTAGCTGGATAAAATGGCGCAAATTGTTCGATTAAATTGAAAAGTTTGCGGTCAGGTTGCAAAAGGTGCGAAAGGCGCGGCCGATCGCGCAAGGCCATTTGCTCCAAACCGCAGGGGCAGCGGAATCAACCAATGGTATAGCCCTCGAATGAGAGGGGCTGGATAAGCAAATGCGCCGGACCCATGGGGCCCGGCGCATCGGAAAGGCGCTCCGATTCGGGAGCGCGTCGAGACGTGAAATCCTATTGGGGCGGCGTCACGCCGTGACGGCCGAGGAACGCGAAGATCGTGTCCCAGACGTGCTTGCTGATCTTCGGTCCCTTCACCGCATGGGTATAGCCGGGATAGAGCATCATCTCGAACGGCACGGCATCCGCCTGGAGCTTGGAGATCAGCACGGTGCTGTTCTCGAACACCACGTTGTCGTCCGACATGCCGTGGATCAGCAGCAGCGGGTCGGTCATCTTCGTGGCGTTGGCGATGGCGTCGGAGGCCTGGTAGGCCTCGGGCACCTTGCGCGGGTCACCCATGTAGCGCTCGGTATAATTGGTGTCGTAGAGTTCCCACTTCGTCACCGGCGCGCCCGAGATGCCCGCCGCGTAGAGGCCCTGGTCGGCCTGGAGCATCTTCAGCGTCATATAGCCGCCGTAGGACCAGCCATAGGTCGCGATCTTCTTCGGATCGACGAAAGGCAGGGTTTTCAGATACTCGGCCCCGGCGCGCTGGTCGGCCACTTCGACCGTGCCCATCGCATGCCAGATCTGGCTTTCGAACTTCACGCCGCGATTGGCGCTGCCGCGGTTGTCGATGCGGAAGTAGATATAGCCCTTGTCGACGATCGCCTGCGGCAGGGCGCCGGTCCAGCCGCGCGAGACCTGCTGGTTGTGCGGGCCGCCGTAGTGCTCGAAGAACACCGGGTAGCGCTTGCCCGGCTCCATCTTCGGGGTGATCATCATCCAGTGCAGGTCGCTGCCGTCCTCGGCCTTGACGGTTCCGAAGCTGGGGGCGCGGTGCCCGGCGAGATAGGGCGCATAGGGATGCGCGGCGTCGAGGCGGTTTTCCTCCACCCAGGCGAGGCGCTTGCCTGCCGCATCCGCGACGTAGCTCTGCGAAGGCTGGCTGGGCGAGGAACGGGTGACGACGAAAGTGCGCCCGTCCTTGTTGGCCACGGCAGCATTGGACCAGCCGGTTTCAGTCAGTCGCTCGGGCGTGCCGGGCTTGTCGAGATTTGCGGCGTAGAGCTGCGGGGCGAGCACGTCGTCCCTGGTGCCGGTGAAAGTGATCCGCCCGCGTGCCTCGTCGACCGAGACCAGCTTGGTGACGACCCAGTCTCCGGAGGTGAGCTGGCGCCACTTGCCGTTCGCATAGTGGTAGAGGTGCCCGAAGCCGTCGCGTTCCGACCACCAGACGAGGCTGCCGTCCTTGAGGAAGCGGTAGTTGCTGGTGAGGTTGATCCAGCTTTTCGGCGCGGCGTTCTCGCTGAACAGGACGCGGCTCTTGCCGGTGCCGGGATCGACGGCCAGCATGTCGAGCCGGGTCTGCTCGCGGTCTAGGCGCTGGACGTAGAGCGTCTTGCCGTCGCGCGCCCAGTTGACGCGGGCGACGTAGATATCCTTGTCGGCGCCGAGGTCGATCTCGACCCGGCCGCTGCCGTCCGGCTTCATCACGAAGAGCGAGACCACTGCGTTGGGGGTGCCTGCCGCCGGATAACGCTGCTCGTAGGTGCGCGTGCCCTCGGCGCCGATCGCCGCGCGGGTGACGACGTTGACGGGTGCCTCGTCGTAGCGCTCGACCACGAGGCGGCTCTCGTCAGGCGACCACCAGTAGCCGGACATGCGGTCCATCTCTTCCTGGGCGACGAATTCCGCTTCGCCCCAGTGGACGGTCTTGGCGCTCTCCTCGGGGGTGATCGGCTTCTGCGCGCCCTGTTCGAGCGAGCCGACCCAGAGCCGCTGCTCGCGCACGAAGGAGAGGTACTTGCCGCCGGGGCTGAGCGCGGAATTCAGCTCGTCCTCGGGGGAATCGGTCAGGCGGCGCACCGAGCCGTCCAGCCCGGCGAGATAGAGATCGCCGTCGAGCGGGACGATGATCGAGCGGCCGTCGTCGCTCCAGTCATAGGCGACGATGCCCTTGAGATCGCCCACGCGCTTGCGCTCGCGCTGCATCTTCTCGGCTTCGGAAAGTTCGCGGTTGGAGCCGAGCTTGAGCGAATCCACCAGCATGCGCCACTCCCCGCTCTCGCGGTCGTAGCCCCAGAGGTCGTAGCGCTGGCGGTCCTCGGTGCGGTTGCGCAGCAGGGTGAGATAGCGCCCGTCCGGCGAGATCTTCACTTCGCGCGGCTGCGGTCCGTCGAGCGAGGGGCTGGCGAAGACGCGCTGGAAATCGAGCGGCGAAGCGGTCTGCTGGGTCACGGGCGCGGCCTCTGCGGTGATGGAGTGGGCGGGAACTGTGGCGCACAGGGCGGCGAGGAGCAGGGAGATTCTGGACATCGCCCAAAGGCCTAGACGATTTTGGAGGCCGGTGAAATCACCTGATGTCAGCTGGTGGGGGCCAACCGCTGCTCCCGCTTATGCCCCGGCGGGCGGCTGGGCGCTTTCCTCCAGTTCGGCGATCTCGAACACGAAGCTCTTCCAGCCCCGCATGCGCACGGCGTCCTGCGTGGCGGCGCGCTTCTTTTTCGCCTCCGCCAGGGAGCGGGTATGGCCCCAGAACACTTCGGTCTTGCCGTTTTCCAGTTCGGCGACGATGCGCCAGTAATGCGTGAACGGATCGGCGGTTGGCCCGATCGTCTTCACATAGCCGTCCGGCATCCGCGCCGTCAGGTATCGCTTTTTCCTGCCCATATTGGGCGCGATAGGATGTTGCTGTGGCAATGTCAGCCGTCACCGGGTAGGTGCGGCGCGATTTTCAGGCAATTCAGGCAGAGGCATGGCCCGCAAGCATCGTAAACACGGCTCCTGGGAGGACACCCCGGAAGAGGAAGAAGCGCCGCCGCCGGTGCCTTGCTGGCTCTGCGGACGCCCGACCGGCAAGACGATCGTCTGGCACCACCCCGTGCCGAAGAGCCGGGGCGGGCGGGATGTCGTGCCGATGCATGCCATCTGCCAGAACACGCTGACCACCAATTTCACCAATTCCGAATTGCAGCGCCACGGCATGGATGTGGAAGGCCTGCTGGCGCATCCGAACGTGCGCAAGTTCGTGGACTGGGTGGCGAACAAGGATCCCGACTTCACGGTGGCTCCGGCCAAGAAGCAACGCTGAGTTTTCCTCCCCGTGCCGGGGAGGAAGCCATGGTCCGTTCGGCAAATCGGGTGCGCGGCCTTGGCAAGGCGGGCGAGGACGTGAATAATTTTGCGCTCCGGGCCGCATAGTCAGGCAACCGACAGGATGGACGCGCTTTGCCGATCAGTATGAAGGACGATGATTCGCGGTTCTCGCGCGCCGGAGCGCTCACCTTGCCCTCGGCGGGCCTTCTGGCTGCCGCCTTGCTCGCTCCTGCATCGGCCCTCGCCGACCCGGCACCGTTCGAGCTGAACGGACCGGATCTGCGGATCGAGGTCACGCGCGGGCAGCAGACCCTGCCGATCGCGCAAGTGCCCAGTCTGGCCGAGGGGGACAAGCTTTCGATCCATGCCGACCTGCCGGGCGACCAGGGCGAGAAGTTCCTGCTCACTTCGGCCTTCCTGCGCGGCGCCACCAATCCGCCGCCCAAGGACTGGATCACCACGGTCAGCACCTGGAAGCAGAAGGAAAAGGACAAGGCGATCTCGGTCACCGTGCCCAAGGGCGCGCGGCAGGTCGTGCTGCTGATGGTGGCGGATACCGGCGGGGCCGAAGGCGTGCTGCTCGATGCGGTACGCGGCAAGCCCGGCGAATTCGTGCGCGCCAGCCAGGACCTCAACCAGGCCTCGCTCGACCATTCGCGTCTGGCCGCCTTCATGGCCGCAATCCAGGCGCAGGACAACACCGGGCCGGAATACCTGCGGACCCTGGCACCGGTGCTGGCGCGCAGTCTTTCGATCAAGCTGAACGACGAGTGCCTGTCCAAGGTCGTCGACATGCAGGCCTCGTGCCTGCTGGAGAACCGCGAATCGCTGGTGCTCAACGACGTGCATTCCAGTTCGCTGGCCGACACGCTCACCGGCGCGCCGACCGATCTGGCCCTGCAACTGAGCGCCACGCCGGAGGGCGGTGCGGGCTACTACAGTGCCTATATCGGTGCCGCCCGCGATATCGCGCGGATTTTCGGCGCCTTCTCCAACCCGCAGTTCAACTATCTGCCGACGCTCTGGGTGCGCAAGGAGGCGACGATGTCGCTGCTGCTCAACGCCGCGCCCTCGTTCCAGAAGCCCAAGTCGGTGATGGTCGCGTCGCTGCCTGCCGTGGAGTCCGACATTCCGCCGCAGCTGCGCAGCACTGCCAAGGCGCCGATCTGCGTGGCCCGGCCCGGCGCGGTGCTGCCGGTGGAAGGCGCGCCGCTGGTCTTCTCGACCGCCTTTGCCCACGACATGAAGGTGAAGCTCACCAATGCCTCGGGCCAGACGGTGGACTTGCCCGTCGTGCCGCGCGCCGACCGGGGCGGTTACGCGATTGGGCCGGACGACCTGCCGAGCGCCTTTGCCGGTTCGGTGCGCGCTCAGCTTCACGGCATCTGGGGCTTTGCGCCGTTCGGTGGCCCCGACTTCCTGTTGCAGCGGCCGGACGGCAATGCCTGGAAGGTTGCGGGCGATCCCGACGCGCTGGTGGTCGGACGCGACAACACCGTCACGCTGGAAGGCGCGGCGCCGTCCTGCGTCGAGGAAGTCTCGCTGCGGCAGGGCAGCGGCGCACCGAAGCCGCTCGACTGGAAGGTGCAGGACGGCAATCGCCTGGTCTTCAACGTGCCGCTGGCTGGTGCCAAGCCCGGCGAAGTGCGGCTGGAGGTGCGCTATCAGGGCGCCAAGGGACCGGAGACCGTGAGCTTGCGTTCGCGGGCGGAAGCGAGCCGGGTCGACGGTTTCGAACTGCACGCCGGGGACAGTCAGGGCCTGCTCACCGGGCAGCGGCTCGATCAGGTTCAGTCGGTCAGGCTGGGCGAGACCGAGTTCCGTCCGGATGGCTTCACCCGCGAGGACGCGGTCGATCACTTGCGCCTGATCGCGCAAGGCAATGCCCGCGCGCCGGAAGCGGGCACATCCGCCAAGGCGGAAGTGCGGCTGGCGGACGGCCGCAACCTGACTTTGCCGGTCCGCGTGGGCGCCCCCCGTCCTCAGGCCGAAGTGCTCGGCCGCACGGTCTATCCCGGTCCGGCGGCGCCGGGTGCAAAGGCGCTGGAACTGGGCGCGGGCGAATTGCTGCCGGACAACGGGGAACTGGTCTTCTCGGTCAAGGCGGCGCCCGGTGCCGCGTTCGACATGCGCGACACGATCGAGGTGGCGACCGGGGACGGCCCCGTGGCCGCGCGCCTGTCCGCCGGCAAAGGTCTGACGCTGGAGAGCCGGGAAGTGCTGGTCGGGCGGCTCAAGGCGGCGGACTTGCCCGCCGGATCGTTCGGCCCGCTGCGCTTCCGGCTGGTGGGCGACGACATGACCGGGGACTGGCGACCGCTCGCCACGCTGGTCCGCCTGCCGCGGATCGAGAACCTGACCTGCGAGGCCAATGAAAAGGCAGACACGGGGCCTTGCACGCTTTCCGGGCGCGATCTCTTCCTGGTCGATGCCGTTGCCGCCGAACCTGCCTTTGGCCAGGCTGCGAAAGTGCCGTCCGGTTTCACCGGCTCCAGCCTCGCGGTGCCGCGCCCGGTCGGTGGGAAGCTCTATCTGCGCCTGCGCGATGCGCCCGGTACGCCGGTGGCTTTGTCGCAACCCTGATCCCGAGACGCGGAATCGCGCCGTTTCTTTCTCATTTCATTAGACATTGCGTTCTATACTATACCAATGAGTGACATGGCTCGGATGATCGAACGCAGTGACGCCGCGGTAATGACCGTGGACGTGACCGGGGTTGCCGCAAAGCCGTCGGGTTTCGAGATCACGGGCATCGCTGCAAGGGGCTGGGCCTGCGAAGGGGCCGAAGTCCGCGTTGCTCTCAATCCCGCAGGCACGGCCTTTCGCGAGGGCGTGCTTGGACAGGGCCGGGTCTACGACGACCGGATCGAGATCGACCTGATACTGGACGGGCGCGCCGAGCAGGATCTCGTGCGGCGCCTGCGCGAGGATCGCGTGCTGGTGCTGCACGGAACGCCGATCACCGGCAGCCTGCTGCGGATCACCGGCTTCGAGCTGCCGAAAGGGGTAGCCCGCCGCTCGCAATAGCCACGACCGCTGCAAAGCCAGCGGTTATCCTGATTCCCTGCATCGGGAGAATTTCATGGACGGGGCGTCTTTGTGAACGTGGCGGTGGACCGCTTCCTGAAGCCGCTCGGCCTTCAGGCTCGTCCCGCCGATCCCGGACCTTACTGGCCCAAGCGCCGGGTGGAGCGCATTCATCGCCCCTTCCTCTTCCTCCTCGCGCCGCCCGGAGCGGGAACGACCGCCGTGGCTCGACATGTCGCCGCGCGCGCCGATGTCGGCGGTTTGCACTCCAGCTTCGAGGGGCAGCGGCTGGTGCGGGGGTTGATGGACAACGACCAGTGGCTCGCCCAGAAATTCGTGGACTACGAGGCCGTGCTCGGCGGCTGGAGCGCGCGCATGGCCGAAGTGGAGCGCAGCCGCAGTCACGCCTTCTTTCTGGAAAAGAGCCCGCCCCATCTCGTCCGGTACGAGACGCTGTTTTCCCACTTCGCCGAATACCGCGTCGCCGTGTGCAACCGCGCACCGCTGACCAACATCGACGCCCAGCTCAAGCGCTATGCCGTGCCTGCCTATCGCGGCGTCCCGCGCGAGCAGGTGGTGCGGCACCTCGCTCGCATGTGGATCTGGCGCAGCGGGTTGCTGCGCGATGCGATCGAGCGGCACGGCTATCCGCTCGTCACGTATGAGCGGTTCCGCAGCGATAACGATGCGATCCTGACGGCGTTCGGTCTGGAGTCGAGCGCGGCTCCGGACGCTTCGACGGAGGACGGGGCGGGTTCGGCGCCAGTGCTCATGCTGACGACCGGCGAGCGCCGGATCGTCGCCGAGACCGTGGCGGAAGCGCCGGACCTGCTGGCGTTCTTCGGCTATGCGGATGAGACGGGCTGACGCTGGAAGAAAGACAGCCGTCCACCTTACGAAAGAGAGGGCGATGCTCCCTGCTTCTCCCGTTCAGTTCGCCCCGCGCGCGTAGTAGTATTGATAGTAGGCCATTTCCTCGCCCAGCACTGCCGAACTGCGGGTGTCCACCTGGGTCAGCAACAGGCCGTAGATGTGCGCCCCGGCACGGTCGAGTTCGCGCAGGGCCGTCCTGACCACGTTGCGCTGGGTGGTGCGCCAGCGCAGGATCATCAGCGTCACATCGGCCATGGCCGCCAGCGCGCGGGCCTCGGCGACCGGGATAACCGGCGCGATATCGAGGACGACGAGGTCGTACTCCTGCCGGAAGCGGTCGAACAGGGTGGCCGTCGCGTCGGAGTGGATGATGTCGAGCGGCGTCTGGGCCGTGGAGTTGAGCGGCAGGACATGCGCGCCGGAAGGTTCGTCGACGACCAGCACATCCTCTACCCGCGCCTCGCCGGTAAGCACTTCGGCAAGACCGGGACGGCCGCGCAGGTCGAGCGCGATCGTGGTGCCCATACGGCGCACGTCGCAGTCGATCAGCAGGGTACGGCGCCCGGCCAGTGCGGCGGAGCGGGCAAGTGCGATGGCCGTGCTGGTCTTGCCTTCGCCGGGGATCGAGGAAGTGATGCCGACCGAGCGGGCGACCTGCCCCTTGTGGCCGATCTTCAGTGCCGTCCAGATCGCGCGCACGGATTCGGCGAAAGGCGAATCCTTGTGTTCGACCAGGAAATCCGGGACGCCCAGCGTCTCGTCCTTGTGGAAGTCGGGCTCGTCCATCGTCGCGATGTCGGGCAGGCTGCTCACCACTTCGTAGCCGGTCAGTTCCTCGGCCTCGGCGCGGGTGCGGATGCCGCGTTCGCGCCATTCGAGCGTGAGCGCCAGCAGCACCGCGGCGATCACCCCGGCGATGCCGCCGCCCAGCATGTAGACGAGCAGGTCGGGTGAGGAGGGGCGCGGGGGCACCTGGGCGCGGGCGATGACCTGGGCCTTGCTCTTCTCGGTGCCGCGCGTGGCGAGTTCGACGCGGTAGCGGTCGAGGAAGGTCTGGTAGAGCTGGCGCGAGCTTTCGGCCACGCGCTCCAGTTCGTTGAGGCGCACCGAGGCATTGTTGCCGGCCAGCAGGCGGCCCTTGGCTCCGCCGATGGCGGCCTGGATCGCACCGACGCGCTGGCTGTCCACCTTGACGTCGGAACTGACCCCGGCGCTGGCGCGGGAGACTTCGCGGCGCAGCGACTGGCGGGCGCTGTTCAGTTGGGCTTCGGTTCTTACCCGGTCCGGGTGGTTGGGCCCGAGCGTGGAGGACTGTTCGGCCAGCTTCACTTCCAGCGTCGAGACTTCGGTACGCAAGTCGCGGATCACCGGGCTGCTGTTGACGGCGGTGCCGTTCTCCCCGGCATTGGCGCTGGCGCGGCCCTGCGAGGCGGCGAGTTCCGCTTTGGCCGAGGCCAGTTCGGTGTTGAGCGTGGAAAGCTCCTGCTGGGCGATCGTGCTGTCGTTGCTGACGGCGACGAGGTCCGCGCTGGCGCGATAGGACGCGACGGCGGCCTCGGCCTTGATGACGTCGCCGCGCAGCTGGTCGAGCCGACTGCGCAGCATGTTGATGTCCTGGCTGCGCGCGTTCTGCTCGCCCTGCACTTGTCCGCTGACATAGGCGTCGGCCACGGCATTGGCGACCATCGCCGAGACTTGCGGATCGCGCGAGCGGTAGCCGAGGTTGATCGCATAGGAGAGACCCTGCCGCGCGACGGTGAGATTGGCGCGCAGGATATTGGCGGCGGCGGCTTCGCTCAGCGGCCCCACCGCATCGGGCGCGGAAGCGGCGAGGAAGGCGCTGTTGGTGTTGAGCCGGGCATTGTGCACGGCGGCTGCGGCCACTTCCGGCGAGAGCAGGACCTGGACCTCGGTATCGACCGCCGGGGAATCGACGATCGTGTCCTTGTTGCTCTGCGCGGTACGGACGAGCTGCTGGTCTCCCCGATCGAGCGCGAGGACGACGCTGGCGTCGTATTTCTTCACCGCCAGGGCATAGGCCAGCGCGGTGGCCGCCAGTACGGCGAGGATCGCGAGGAGCATGGCCCACTTGTGCCGCCAGGCCAGCGTGGCCAGCCACGACAGGTCGATCAGCTTGCCGCCGTCGGGACCGGAAGTTGCGCCGGAAGCGGCGGGATCGCTTAGTCCCAGCCTCTGCGATGCGGAAGGGTCAAGCTTGTTCGAAGGCACGTGCAAGTTTCTACCTTCCGGGAATCGCGGAAATTCGCGGGGTCATTCTGCGGGGCTTCACCCTTTGATATCCATGAGAAACAGGTAGTAACCCGAAATCTCAGCCACCACGGCCTCGGGCGAACGGCGGCGGACGAAATCCCTTGGTACCGTGCCGGACACGGATCGCGCCGCTCCGGCGGCTGCGACGATCTGCCAATGGGTTAGCGGTGCTTTGATGGCGGTGGCGCGGGGCCAGCCGAGTTCTTCGAGCAGCGGCTCGAAGGCGGCAAGGCGCGAGACCAGCAGCGGGGTGCCGCGCTCGGCGGCGAGCACCGCGAGGCCGCTGTTCTCGCCGCTCTCGTAAGGCAGCATGAGCAGGTCCGCTTCGGCGAGGCGGTCGGCCATCTGCTGGTCGCTCAGGCGCTCCAGCGTCCATTCGATCCGCCAGCCGCGCGCGGCCAGTGCTTGCAGGCGATTTTCCAGCGCGCGGCCGGATTCCTCGTCTTCCGGGCGGCCGTGGACGAGGTAGCGACGCGGGTCGGGTTCGGCCTGCTCAAGAGCCGTCAGGAAGGCGTCGAGGCCCTTGTAGGCCTTGATGTCGCCGAGGAAGGCGATTGTTCCGGGCGTGACCCGGGCGTCCGGGTTCGGCTGCGGATAGGCGTCCGAATAAGTCCAGTGCGGTGCTACCAGTGCCGGCAGCGCGGCCAGCGCCGGATAATGCGCGCGGGCCTGTTCGAGGCTGTCCTGCGAGAGCGCATGGATGCCGTTCAGCCGGGCGATCAGATGCTTCATCCAGAAGCGTTCCAGTTTCGGCCGCTCGCCTTCGTGCGAGGCGACATTGTGCATGGTCCAGACGATCTTCGCGCCCCGGGCCTTTTGCAGCGCGAGGAAGGCGGACCAGACCGCGATCGTACGCAGGCTGCCGAACAGGCTCGCGCGGACGACTTTCTGCGGCCAGTGCAAGTGGATCACGTCGCAGCGCCCCGTGAAGCGCCGCAGCCAGCCGGGCGAGGAGACCGTGTGCCCCAGCCGCCTGAGTTGCTCCACGAGGATCGCGGTATAGGGGTTGCTGAGGCGGTTTTCCTCGCCGGGGAAGCACCAGATCCGAAGCATGGCTGCCTTCTGCTACGGCTTATATACCTAATTGCATGGGCTAGTTTCTTTGTTTGCACTGCACAATGGCGATTAAGTCTAGTCGCGGGGCGCTGATGCGAGTCGAACGGGTCGTCTTTCCTTTCACCAATGAGAAGATCGGTGGGAGCCACGTTTCCTCCTTCACGCTCGGCACGACCTTGCAGCGCGATCACGGCGTGGACGTGGTGGTGGCTTGCCCCAAAGGAAGCCTGATCGAGCAGGTCGCGCGAGAGCGGGATTTCAGGGTTTGGCCGCTCGACGAGCAGCCTGCCTTCCGCCACGGCCTCGTCGCCGAAGCGCGCCTGCTGCCGCGGCGGCTGGGCATGCTCGCGCGGCAACCGAAAGGCACGGTGGTCCACAACAACGACCTTTCGGCGCAGCAGAGCTGGGGACCGGCGGCGCGGCTGCGCGGGATCGCCTGCATCTATCACAACCGCGCCTTCAATCGGCCGGTCCTGCCGAACCTCATGGTCATGGCCACGGCGCAGCGGATCGTCTGCATCTCGCGCGCGGTCGAGGAGCGGTTGCCCGATTGGCTGCGTCGCCGCTCGGTGCGGATCGACAACCCTTTCGAACTGCCTGCCGAAGTCGACGGTGCGGCACTGCGGCGGCGCTTTGCCGAGGAATTTCCAATCGCGCGGGAAGGGCCGCTGATCGGCTTCATCGGCAATTTCGCCGAGCGCAAGCGCCTGCGTTTCTTCCTGGAAATGGCCCGCGCGATGCTGCCGGAGATGCCGCGCGCCGTGTTCGTGATCTTCGGCCGCGCGGTGGACGAGACGCAGCAGGACCTCGAAGCCTTTGCGGCGCGGCTGGGGATCGCGGACCGGGTGATCTTCGCGGGCTTTCGCCTGCCGGTGGAGGCAAACATCGCCCTGCTCGACCTGCTGGCGATCCCCGCAATCGAGGAACCGCTGGGTCGCACGCCGCTGGAGGCCCTGATGCTGGGCGTACCTTACGTCGCCACCGACGATGCCGGGCTGGGCGAGACCGGGCGCCGGTTCGGCGGCGGGCTGCTCGTGCCGCGTGGGGCGGGTCCCGGCGCTTTCGCGGCAACGGTGGTGCAGGCGCTGAGCACGGTGCGAACCGCGGATTTCGGAGAGGCGCGACGACACGCACGGGAAAGCCTCTCGGCCGCCAGCCATACGGCGCAGATTCTCAAGGTATACGAGGAACTGCTGGGCTAGTTTACCCTCTTCGTCCTAGATCGACATCTGCTGGTCCACCGTCACCTTGGAGCCGGAGTAGCTGGTTGCACTGTTCAGCACCTGGCCCGGTTTGGCGATCAGGCGCTTGACGTGCAGGTTGACCACGCCGTCCTCGGCGCGGAACAGCGGCACCGAGGGATCTCCCGAAGCGATCAGCACGTCGATGGTGATGGTGCGCGTGGCCGTCTTGCTGCCCTTGCCGATGATGCCGACGAAGCGGTTGGTGCCGAGTTCGACGAGGCCGTGGCTCTGGCTGGTCCAGGCCTTGATGCCCTGGCGGCAACCCGCAAGGTAGACGTTGTCCACCCGCACATCGCCCTTGATGTCGAGGCAGGCGTCGCTGGCGTTCAGGACGCGGCCGTTGGAGATCGTGCCGGAATAGCCCGCTTCCGTCGAAATGCCGTCGACGTTCAGGTAATGGCTGCCCGGCGCCATGAACAGATTCTGGAAGTCGAAGTTGCTGATTTCAAAGGTGCCGACGTCGTTGGCGTCCTTGCCCTTGAGGGTGATGGCGCCCCAGGCGTCGTCGCTGTTGATGGCGGGGTGGTCCTTGTCGCCGATCCAGACGAGGTCGCGGAACACCGCCTTGCCGATGCCGTTGCTGACATTGACGAGGCCGAGGCCCAGCGTCGCATCGGCGCGCGCCTGGGTATCGGACACGCGCTGGACATGAATGTTCGGCACGTTCTCGCCGCGCATCAGCGGGCCGTAGCGCTGCGATTTGACGTCCTGCATCACGAAATCGCTGGCGTCCTTGCCGTTGACCAGGATCTTGCCGTCGGCAATGCAGAGTTTCGACACGCCGGGCGTCGAACTCGTCAGGCGGATCGTCGGCACGGCCTTGCAGGCTGCGGAACCCACTTGTGGAGCGGCTATCGAAGGCATCCGGAATGTCGTGGCGGCGGTTGTCGCACTGGCCATTGTCATGGGCGCGGCGACGACACTGGACAGGGAGGCGGTCGGAATGCCGGTTGACGATCCCATCGCGGTTAGCGGAAGTGCAAAGACAAGCGTTCGGAACATGATGTTTCCCAATGACTTATGCGTTATGTTGCAAGTTACTGATGGAGCCATCACGAATATTCTCATTCGCAGGGCCTGATTCTGCTCGGTTACTTGCCGAAGCGGTGTTCAGGTCACAACTTGCGGTACGCGAAAAATGTCCTCAAACGGGGCGGAGCGTTGCCCGGTTTGCGACGGACCGTTGCGTCGCGCGGCCTTGCAGCTTGGCGTGGACGGTGAATCCGCAGAGCAGACCGTAGAACAGCAGGCCCTCGATCATCCAGAACGGCATCGTCGCCATGTTCAGCAGGAAGAAGCCCAGGTGGGCCATGACCAGCGTGAAGCGCGCGGGCGTCCGGGCGGTCAGGGCGAGGACGAACATCCAGATCCACAGCAGCAGCATTGCCGCCACGCCCAGCACGCCCAATTCGTAGAGCGTGGAGATCAGCGTGTTGTGGGCATAGTAGCGATAGCGGCCCTCCCAGGCATTGGCGCCGAAGCCCAGCATGTGCTGGGGCGGGGTGCCCGCTTCCCAGGCGTTGACGTACTGGCTCCAGAGCAGCAGCCGCCCGGAAAGCAGGGCCTGGTCGGCGCGGCTGAACTCGCCGGGATCCTTGCTGAGGATCGCCGGGTTCTGCACCAGGGTCTTGATCGCATCGAAGCGGTCGCCAGCGACGATCGGCAGCACCGGAACCGCCGAAAGCAACAGCAGCACGCCTAGGATCGTTGCGATGGGCCGCTGGGCGGGGCGGACGGCGCCGGTAATGCTGGCGATGAACAGGCCCAGCATCAGTGGTCCGGCGGTGATGATCGCCGTGCGGTAGTTGGCGGCGAAAATGCCGCCGAGGCAGATTGCCGCGATGGCCAGCTTGTAAAGCCCACGTAGGCGAGGGTTGAGGATTGCGGTCAGCAGGCCCGTCAGCAGGATGATCGAGAAGCTCGCCTCATGGTTGTAGCCGCCGATGTAGGAGGTGGAGCCGTCGCTCTCGGTCGCCTTGGCGATGTGCAGGACCAGACTGAAGCCTTGCAGCAGTAGCGGCAGCAGGAAGGTGAACAGCAGCCGTAGCAGCACTTTTCCGGCGCCGTCGGCCATGAAGGCGTCGTAGGCGGTGAGCGCGATGATCGCGAGATAGGCGTATTTCACCAGGCTCTCGACCGCGCCGGACGCCTCGCCATTGAGCATCGCACTCATCACGATCACCAGCAGCAGCGGCACCACCGGGGCGAGGATCAGCGGCACCGCGCGGCTACGCAGGAGCAGGAGACTGCCGATCAGCACCAGCACGACCGACGCCAGCGCGTTCCAGCTCAGCCCCAGCGGCGAGGAGGCGAAGGAAAATTTCGGCATTGCCGACATTGCCAGGCGCAAGGCGAAGGCCAGGATCAGGAACCGCGTCGATGCGCCGACACGCAGGCAGAGTACGACGACGAGCACGCAGAACAGCAGCATCGTCGGCAGTAGCAGGAAGATCGGGATGGGCGGACTGCCCGAAGTCAGTGCCAGCATCGCGTGCTCCGGGTCCTGTCAGTTGGCGTGGGTGAGCGCATGGCGATGCCTCCTGCGGCCTGGGAGCTTGCGATAGACGGCGGCGGTGCGTTTCGCCACTTCGTCCCAGTCCATCAGGGTATCGGGTAGGAGGCCTTTCGCCTCGCGCGCCTCTGCATGGTCGGCGAGGCGCGCGGCGAGGGCAGGGACATCGCCCACCGGGAAATAGCGGCTGGCGGGCAGGCCAAGGTCGAGATTGGGCTGGATGTCGCTGAGCAGGACCGGGCAGCCGCAGGCCAGCGCCTCCAGCGCGGCGATCGGCAGGCCCTCGTGAAAGGACGGCAGCACGAAAAGAGCGGCATTGCGCAGGAGAACCCCCAACCGCGCGCGCGGCACCATGCCGAGGAAGCGGATGCGCGGTTCGGCGCCTGTCTCCGCGCCTGCCAGCAGGTCCTGCGCATAGCGGTCGTCCTTGCGACCGGCTCCGGCGATGACCAGCGTGCGGGTGTTGTTGCTGCGCCGGAATGCCTCGACGAGGATGTGGATGCCCTTTTCCGGCACCAGTCTCGCCACGCAGATGACGTAGTTTCCGGCAATGAGGGCAAGTTCGTCCAGCACTTCCGCGTCGCTCTGCGGCGACGGGGGCATCGTGCTGACGCCGTTGGGGATGAATTCGACCCGCTCCGCCCGCGCCGGATAGCGCGCTTTCATGCGGGCCGCGAGCGAGGGGGAGACGCAGACAACGCGGTCGGCGGAGCGGACGCCTAGCCACTCGCCGAGTTTGAGCATGAGGCGGGCGCCGCGCCCCCATTTCTCGCGGTCGTAGTCGGCGCCGTGGTGGGTCAGCAGCACGCCGAGGCCGAGCAGACGCGCGAGCGGGGCGAAGAGAGCCGGGCCGACCGCGTGGATATGCACGGCGTCGGCGCCCCGGCGGCGGGCGTGGAGAATGCCGACGAGGGTGGAAACGAGCGCCTCGCTAACCCGGCCGGTCGGCGAATAGAGCGGCGTCAGCGTGACATGGCGAAAGCTGGTCATCGCCGGATCGACATAGGGCGCGCGGCAGCAGACCTCGATCTCGATCCCCGGGTCGAGCGCGGCGATGCGGGGCAGCAGTTCCTCGCAGTGGGTCTCCACCCCGCCCATGACGCCGGGGATACCGCGCAGGCCGGTGACGCAGACTTTCATGGCCCGACAGGCCTTGCTTCCGGTCGTGCGGCCTCGACCAGCGCGGCGCGGAACTCCTCCACCGCACTTTCGACCGAAAAGGCGGCGGCGCGCTGGGCGGCGGCGGCGGCGTAAGTGGCGCGGCGCGGGCCGGTCAGTTCCGTCATGCACCGGGCCATCGCCCGGTCGTCGGCCATGGCGACGAGCGCGCCGCCGTGGCCGAATGCAGGCTCGTCGCCATGGCGTTGGACTTGCAGGATTTCCGCCGGACCGGACGGGCAATCCGTGGCCACGACCGGCAGGCCGACCGCCATCGCTTCCAGCATCGCGTTGGGAAAACCCTCTGCATTGGAGGTGAGAAGGTAGCACCCCGCCCGCGCCAGGACCGCGTAAGGGTTGTCCAGAAAGCCGGGAAAGCGCACCCGCCCGGCAAGCCCCAGCGATGCTGCCAGCGCGGTCAGATCCTCGCGCAGGGGACCTTCCCCCAGTACGATCAGATCGCCCTCCGTTTCCGTTTTCGCGAGCGCGCGGATGGCCATGGCGGCGTTCTTGTTGTCGACGAGGCGGCCCATCGTCACGTAGTCCGCGATGCTCACCGGGATCGCCGGTTCCTGCGCGGCGAGAGCGCGGATTCGGGCGGTATCGACCGGATTGTAGATCACCGAGATCCGCGCAGGCTCGATGGCGAAGTCGCTTTCCAGCGTGCGGGCGACCCCTTCGGAAACGGCGATGATCCGGCGGGCCGAGGGGTAAGTGCTGCGGATCAGCAGGCGGCTGAGGAAGCCGAGGCGGCCGGTTCTCAGATGGGCGGTGGTGTTGACCCGCTCGCTGATCACCGCAGCGCCGCCGCTGCGGCGCGTCGCGAGGATCGCGGCAACATTGGCGCGGGAGAGGAACGAGAGGGTCACGTCGGGACGCAGGCGGTGCACCAGCTTGCGCGTGCGGGTCACGCTGCGCACCATTCCGCCGCGTGTATCGAGGCGCTCGACCCGTACTCCGGCGGGCAGGCGATAGGCTTCCTCCGCCTCGTTATCGAGCAGGGCCACCGTGATCGCGAAGTCCTGCGGGCTTCGGCTGAGCCGGTCGACCAGCGTCGTGAACACCCGCTCCGCCCCGCCGCCGGCGAGCGAGTTGATGACGAAGAGCGCGCGAAGCGGCGATTCGGAACGCATGCGACCTCTCGTGATCCCTGAGCAGGCGCAGCGTAACCAGCGCGTCGCGCCGGTGATATTCAACAAAAGAGCCAGCCTGTGGCCCATCGGGGGTATCGGCAGGTTTGCCATCCACCCCCAGGCGGCTTTGATAAGCGGGGGTTTTGTCAGTGAGGGAGAGGGAACTGAAGCGGAAGCCTCATCCCACACTTCGTCATTGCGAGCGTAGCGAAGCAATCCAGAGCGTCGTGGGCCGGACTCTGGATTGCTTCGCTACGCTCGCAATGACGAACGGGAGAGGTCAACGAACAGGGGAGGTAGGCCACAGGAGGCGTAGCCAAACAGAAGGCGTAGACAAGCGGGAGGGGCACAGGCCCAGATTTACGCGAAATCCCGGCCCTTCGGCTTTCGCGCGAAGGGCCGGGTACCGGCGCGTGTCCCTTTTTACGGCCGGTAGAGGGCTTCGGTGGGCAGGATCACGCCATTGGTCTTGGCGTAGCTGTCCCAGTCGGCGGCAAGTTCACGCAGTTTGTCGGGATTCCCGGCCGAGAGATCGTCGGTTTCACCGGGGTCCTTCGCCACGTTGAACAGGCGCCACTGACCATCGCCGATGTCGGTCACTTTCCAGTCGCCCTTGCGCAGCGCGCGGCTGCCGAACAGTTCGGTGCCGAGCGGCTCGTCGGCGGCATGGACGAAGGAGGCCTTGCCCTCGAACCAGGAGCGCGCGCTCTTCCCCGTGATCGGTAGCACCGTCCGGCCCTGGAACGTGGTGCCGCCGCTCGGCACCCCGGCATAATCGAGCAGGGTGGGCGCAATGTCGGCCACGCTGACATAGGCGCTGCCTATGCCCCCGGCCTTGGCGAGGCCCTTCCCGCTGACAAAGGCCACCGTGCGGGTGCCGCCTTCGGAGGCATAGGCCTTGGTCAGCCACGAAGGCGCGGTGCCGGCCTGAGCCCATTCGGTGCCGTATGTGATGTAGGAGTTGGCCTTGCCGCGATTGGCAAAGCTGTTGTCCGCCTCGGCAATCCGGCCGCCGAGCATTTTCGCGCCGGTGGTCCTGTAGTCCAGACCTTCGGCGCCGTTGTCGGCCAGGAACACGATCACGGTGTTGTCCAGTTCGCCGCTGGCACGCAAGGCATCGAGCACGCGGCCCACGTTGCTGTCCATCCGCTCGACCATGGCGGCGTAGATTTCCATGTCGCGCGCGGCTTCGCGCTTGTCGGAGGCCGAAAGCGAATCCCAACCCCCGCGCGGCGCGCGGACGCTGTGCGCGACCGTGCCCTTGGGGAGAATGCCGAGCTGTTCCTGCCGGGCAAGGCGGCGGCGGCGGATCTCGTCGAAGCCGACGTCGTACTTGCCGGCCTGCCGCGCCACGTCTGCTTCCGGTGCCTGGAGCGGCCAGTGCGGCGCGGTGAAGGCGAGGTAGGCGAAGAACGGCTTGTCCGGGCTCTCCGCGCGGCTCTGCTTCAGTTCGGCGATCAGGTTCGTCGCATAACTATCCGACGAGTAGAAATCCTTGTCGAGCGAGGTCAGCACTTTGCCGTCGCGGGTATAGGTGGCGTTCTTCCTGGGATCGGCCCCCAGATCGCGGCCATAGTGGTTCGCACCGCCCTGAAGCAGCGCGAAGCTGTGCTGGAAGCCGCGGGCATGGGGATCGAGGTCCGGCGTCAGGCCGAGGTGCCACTTGCCCGAGAGCAACGTGCGATAGCCGCCTGCGGCAAGGCGCTCGGCCAGGCTGGCGACGTCACGGCTGAGATAGCCTTCGTAGCCCGGCTGGCCCTTCTGGTTCGGGGACGTGAGTTCCGCCATGCTGCCGAGCCCGGCGCGGTGGTTGTCGGTGCCGGAGAGCAGCATCGAGCGGGTGGGCGAGCAGGTCGGCGCCGTGTGGAATCCGGTCAGGCGCAGACCGTCCAGCGCCAGCCGGTCGAGATGGGGGGTGGCGATCTCGCTGCCGAAGGCGCCGACGTCCGAGAACCCGAGGTCGTCGGCGATGATGACGAGGAAGTTCGGGCGCTGCTGGGCAGGCACGCTGGCGGGCGCGGGCGCCTTGGCCGCGACCGGAACGGCCATGGTGGTGGCGAGCAGCGCCGCGCCGAGTGTAGCGGCAAAGGCGAAACGCGAGGTTTTCATCAGGTGGTCCTTGGTAGAAAAAGCCCGCGCCGCGCCCAGTGTCCGTATCCGAAAGGCGCAGCGCGGGAAGTGAACGGCCCGTGCAGGGAGTGAGGGATCAGGCCGCTTCGTAAGGGATTGCCTTTTCCTTGCGGATGGTGCGGCTCTGGCGGCCGTCGATCGCCACCGGCACCGATCCGGCAATCGTGGCGCGGCGCAGGGTGCGGCGCTGGAGGCCGAAGTCGGCAACGGCGCGGTGCTGGGTCGCCTGGTTGTCCCAGAACGCCACGTCACCCGGCTGCCAGCGCCAGCGCACGACATTCTCGGGGCGGGTGATGTGTTCCTGAAGGATCGAGAAGATACGCGCCGAGTCCGCCTGGTTGAGACCGGCGATCCGCTTCACGAAGTGGCCGAGCAGCAGCCCGCGCTGGCCCGAGACCGGATGGACGCGCACGAGCGGGTGCTCGGTCTCGTAGACGGTGGAGGCGAAGATATTCTTCTGGAACAGGGCGCGGTTCTGGCTGGCCTCGTCGTCCTTCGGGGCATTGCCCAGGACTTGCGCGTAGTCGTAGTCGTTCGAATGGACGGCCCAGAGACCGTTCACCAGTTGGCGCAGGCTTTCCGGCAGACCTTCATAGGCGGTCTCGGTATTGGCCCAGACGGTGTCGCCGCCCGCTTCGGGAATGGTGATCGCGCGCAGGATCGAACCGGCCGGATAGGCGTCGGTGAAGGTCACGTCGGTATGCCAGCTGGAGGCGGCGTAGCCTTCCTTGCTATCGAGTTCGAGCAGGTAGCGCGATCCTTCGGCGACCGGCACGGTGGGGTGGGCCACCGGATCGCCGAACAGCGAGGCGAAGTCCTCGTGGCGCTGGTCGGTCAGTTCGTGCTGGCCGCGGAAGAAGATCACCTTGTGGCGGACGAGCGCGTCCTTGATGGCCTGCACGGTTCCGGCGTCGAGGTCGCCCGAGAGGGTGACGCCGCGAATCTCGGCGCCGATCGTGCCGGTGATCGGTGCCACGTCCAGCGGCGAGGCGGGGTCCTTGGCATTGGCGTAAGTGGCAATCGAAGTCATGGCATTCACTCCTTCTTCGTAAAATCGGTGGTTCGGACGGTCATTCGGCGGGCACGGCAGCAGCGGCGTAGACCGCTTCGCGTGCCTGGATCTGGCGGCGGATTTCGGCGTGGCGGCCCGCGTCGAGCGGGAAGCCTGCGACCAGCGCGGCGGCGAGCGTGTGGGCGAGGGCAGGGCCGAGCGCGAAGACCAGCAGCAGGGCGTTCAGCGCCTCGGGCGTGTTGGTGGCGGCCTTGGGGTCGAAGCCGAAGGCGGTGACGAGGGGCAGGGCTATCCCGAAAGCCAAAGCGCCGCCCAGCTTCATCGAGACGCTGAAGACCGAGTAGTAGAGCCCGACCCGGTCTTCGCCGGTCTCGGCGCGGTGGAGGTCGGCAACGTCCGCCACCATCGATCGCAGCATGAGGTTGCCCGAACCTTGCGAGAGGCCCTGCGCCACGGCGAGCGCCATCATCAGGCCGAAACGGTCGGGGGTGAGAAAGACGAGGCCGAAGTTGATCGCGGCCTGGGTCAGTTCGGCGACGACGGCCGCGCGGCTCTTGCCGAGGTGCTGGCCGATCCGGCGCCAGATCGGCCCGGCCAGTACGCCGAACGAATACTGGAGCAGGAAGAAGCCCGCCGCCCACTCGGGGCGCTGGAAATAGATGGTGACGATGAACAGCAGCAGCGCGGTACGCACGCCTTGTCCGGCGGTGACGGCGGCATCGGCGGACAGGACGCGCAGCAGCAGCGGGTTGCCGAAGACGGCTTTCAGCGTCTTACCCAGCGCGAAAGGTTCTGCGCCGGAGGGGGCGCTGCGATCGGGCAGGGCGGTCAGGGTCAGCAGCAGTCCCGGCACGGCGGTGAAGAGCACCAGGGTGCCGAACAAGGTCAGGCGCAGCGGACCGTCGTCGGGGCGAAACTGATCCGCCACCGCAGGCAGCAGCAGCGTCAGCACGAGCGCGCTGGACGAGAGCAGCGTGAACTGCGAGGCGATGCGGGTGCGCTGGTCGTAGTCGCCGCTGACTTCGCCGGACCATGCCATCAGCGTCGTCTGGGTGGTCGAGGCGCCGGTGTAATAGCAGATCACGCCGATGCCGACCCAGGTGAGCGTGGCACCCTCGGGCGGAAAGAACAGCATGGCGCTGCCGATGATGAACAGCAGGCCGCCGCCCGCGATCCAGGGGCGTCTCCGCCCGAAGCGGCTGATCGTGCGATCGCTGAGCGAGCCGATCACCGGATCGAGCAGGGAGTTCACGACTTGTCCGATCAGGTAGACGAGCCCCAGTCCGGCGAGTGGAATGGCGTAGTGACGGGACAGGATGGCCGGTACGAAAGCCATGACCGGCTGCGCGGCGGCATAGACCGGCACCGACATTGCGGTGAAGCGCAGGAGGCGCCAGCCATCGAGGTGTTCCTGTTGTGTCGGTGATGTACGGAATGTCTCGCGGGTCATGGCTGGCGCCTCCTGGTTGGGAGCGGGATCAGAGCTTGGTGCGAAGGGTCGCGCCGAACGTGCGCGGTTCGCCGAGCTGGGCGGTGACCGCACCGGTGTTCGCGGCGCTGAGGCTGACGAAGTAGTTCTTGTCGAACAGGTTCCTGGCCCAGATCGAGAAGTCCCAGAGGCCGTCGTCGGTTCTCAGCCCGATGCGGCCGTTGGCGATGCCGAAGCCCGGAATCTGCGCCCAGGCCGAGTTCGAGGCCGAGGTGTTGAAGTTCGAGCGATAGGCGTAGTCGGCATGGGCATAGAGCCCCACTTCCTTGCCGCCGAGGTCGCCCAGCGGCGTGTTGAAGTCCGCGCCCACGGTCCAGGCCCATTTCGGCACGCCCGGCAGGCGCTCGCCGGAAAGATCCTGGATCGCGCCCAGGTTCTGGCGCTCGAAAGCCTGCGGGGCGTTCTTGTAAGTGACGTAAGTGGCGTCGGTATACGTCGCCGAGGCATTGAAGCTCAGGCTGTCGGTCGGCGCGACGGTGAACTCGCCCTCGATCCCGCGCGAGCGGACCTTGGGGATGTTCGAGATGTACTGGCGGCCGACGACGGCGCCCACCGGCAGGTCGGTGATGGTGGTCTGATAGTCGCTGATCTCCGTCCAGAAGGCGGCGGCATTGAACGTCGCGCGGCGGTCGAGGAACTGCGATTTGAGGCCGAGCTCGAAGGCATCGACCTTCTCCGGCTTCACGTCGGGTTCCACGCCCACCGGCAGGACGGACAGGTTGAGTCCGCCCGACTTGTTGCCGCGCGAATAGGAGCCGTAGACGTTGACGTCGGGCGCGACCTTCCAGTTCAGCGTGACGAGGCCGGACAGGCTGTTGTCGGTGAAGCTGGTCGCGTAGCTGGTGACCGGATTGAACTGGGTGCGGATCGCGTTGATCGCCGCCTGCTGCGCGGCGGTGAAGCCGGAGATGTCGGCACCGTCCACCCAGTACTGGTTGTAGGCGCCTTCCTTCTTTTCATGGGTGAAGCGCAGGCCGGTGGTGAGGGTCAGGGCATCGGTGACGTGCCAGTCGGTCTGGCCGAACAGCGCGATCGTCTTGGTTTCCGGCGTCGAGGTGGAGTTGGATTCGAAACCGTCGAGCGCGGCGTTCGCGATCGTCTGGTTGGCGGTCGGCAGGTTCCAGAGCGCGGCGGCCGAACCGTAGCGCGAGGCGCCGTAGCCGCGCACGATCTGCCAGAAGTAATAGGCGCCGATCACGTAGTCGAAGCTGCCGCCGCCCTTGGAAGCGAGACGGATTTCCTGGCTGAACTGGCGCTGGCGGTTGGCCTGCTGGGCCTTGGTGACGATCGGCAGGGAGGTGCTGTCGCCGTCGTTGGCCGGGTTCCAGTCCCACCAGCGGTAGGCGGTGATCGAGGTGAGTGCTGCATTGCCGAGGTTCCAGTTGACCTCGCCCGAGACGCCGTAACCGGCCATGTTCGACTGATAGTGGCTGTTCGCCTCGCCCACGCGGTCGAAGGCGTCGAAGGTGGGGAGGGTGTAGCCGGGGAAGCGTGCGGCGCGCTGTGCCCAGTTGTTGGCGATCGTCGCACCGTTCTCGTAAGTCGTGTGCAGGCCGGCGAAGACGTTGAGGACGTGGTTCTGCTTCTGCTTGGCATAGTCGCCGATGATGCGGACTTCGAGATCCGGGTCGGGCGTGAAGAGCAACTGCCCGCGGATCGACTTGTTCAGATAGTCCTGCGCGCGGCGGTTAGTGGTCTTGTTCCAGAGGAAGCCGTCGTTTTCGCTGATCGCACCGGAGAGGCGCACGGCGAGCAGGTCCTTGAAGATCCCTGCCGAGCCCGAGGCGCGGAACTGGTAGAAGCCGTAGTTGCCGATGCTGGCCTCGGCCGAAAGCTCGGGGTCGAAGCTGGGCTTGCGCGACGTGACGTTGATGACGCCCGAAGTGGTGTTCTTGCCGAACAGCGTGCCCTGCGGCCCGCGCAGCACTTCTATGCCCTGAAGGTCGACGAGGTCGAACTGCGCGAGGCCGACGCGGCCGTAGTAGACGTTGTCGATATAGAAGCCGACGCCGTTCTCCAGCCCGTCGTTGGTGAGCGAGATGTTCGAGCCGAGGCCGCGTATGTTGATGTTGGTGTTGCGGGCGTTGTAGGAGATGACCTGAAGGCTGGGCACTTGCTGCGAGATGGCGCCGAGCGTGTAATCTCCCCGTTTTTCAAGGCTGGCGGCGCTGATCACGCTGATGGCGACCGGCACGTCCTGGACATTCTCGTCGCGGCGGCGCGAGGCGGTGACGACGATGGCTTCTCCGCTGCCGCTTTCGGCGACGGCTTCAGGCGCCTCTTCGGCAGCGAGAGCGGCGGGTGCGACGGCGATCAGCGAAACGGTGAGGGCGAGCGGACTGGTGGCGGTGACGAAACGGCGAAACATGCAAGTCGATCCCTGTTTTCATGAGTGCGCACCGATCTTTTGTCGGGCGTGACTTTTCCGGTCTTTCGGGTGTTCTGGCTGACGGTCTTCAAGGCGCGAGGCGGCGGCCGGGACCTGCGATCAGGTCCCGGAAAACCGGCTCGGGACACGCGTGTCCTCTTCGCGAAACCCCCGGTTTCGGATCGAAGTGCGTGAAGTCTGTCAGCAAGGGCGCGGGTCCGCTGAAGGCGGTCCGCCGCTGCGCGTCAGGCGCGCGGAGTCATGGTCTGCATCGTATCACCTCATCGTTGGCGTGAGGGGAACACGATGCCTGGCGCTGTCGCCTGGAGCATCGCGCGCTTTAGCGGTTGGTAACGCGGAGCAAGCTGCTTCCCTATCAAATGCCGCGGACCTGTGAACCTTGGAATGCACGGGCGGACTGGTCAGCCGTTTGCCGTGCGGTGTGCTTGTCTAGCTATTTGGTTGAGAAAGCTGGGTCAATGCAAGGTTTTCTGTCGGGGGCTGTGGCAGGGGTTTGGGGGTATTCCCTTTTGCCTCGTGAATATCCCATGATATCCTATGCTTGCATGGGATCGGCTGGTCCGGCTTGCGTCCCGGATAATCCTTTTGGAGATGGCTGGTCCGTTTCGGGAGAGGGTTGTAACGAAGCGGCATGACCGTCTTGTCCTCCGCTTCGCCCGCGAAACCCTCTCTCATGTCGCTGCACGGCCGCCGGGCGCTCGTTACCGGCGCCGCGGGCGGTTTCGGCCGGGAGATTGCAATGGGTCTGGCACGGGCCGGGGCGCATGTGATCCTGCATGGACGGCGCCGCGAACAGCTTGTCGCAGTCCTCGGGGAGATCGCGGCTGCGGAGGGTTCCGCCGAGATTGCCGCATTCGACCTTGCCGACGGCGATGCGGCAAGGGATGTGCTGGGGAGGCTGGGAAAGGTCGATATCCTCGTCAACAATGCCGGACATCGCGATCGCCGCGCGATGGCGGAACTCGATCGCGATGCCGTGCGCCGGATGCTGGAGATCAACCTCGTCGCGCCGTTCGATCTGGCGCGAATGCTGGCGCCGGGCATGGAGGAAGGCGGACGGATCATCAATGTGACCTCGATCGCCGGGCAGATCGCCCGCTCGGGGGACGCTGCCTATACGATGGCCAAGGGCGGGCTGGACGCGATGACCCGCGCGCTCGCGGCGGAACTCGGTCCGCGCGGGATCACGGTGAACGCGGTCGCTCCCGGCTATTTTGCGACCGAGGCCAATGCCGCGATGGTCGCGGACCCGGACGTGGCCGGACATCTTGCGCGGCGGACATCGCTGGGGCGCTGGGGGCGGCCCGAGGAAATCGTTGGGCCGGTCGTGTTCCTAGCCTCCGATGCGGCGAGTTATGTGACTGGACAGGTTATCGGCGTGGATGGCGGCTATCTCGCGCATTTCTGAATGTTGCGCGTGACGCATTTAATTCTGCGTTTTGCGCAACATTAATGGCAGAGCGTCGGATCGCTTGCATTTGCGAGGCCATGCCGTTGGCGACGTTGCGCTTCTTGCGAGGGAAACGCCCGACAGGGCAGGCGTCAAAATCGTTTTAAAGCCGAAACCGTATCGAAATCGCGCAGCCTCAAGGCATCGCCATTTGAAAAATTAATATAATAAAATGATGATGTTGATCTTATTTTTGAGAGCGTTCCGCTGATATCGAGGGCCGGTGCAATGCGATGTAGAAAGTGCAATTGCGAGATCGCCCGACTGCCTCGCGATGTCCACGAATCTTCGCAAAACGGCACCATGTTGCACGATATGCAACTACACATTTCTTTTCTTCATTTGCGTTAATCCCGATTCTCGCCCAATTAGAGCGGGCCTTTCAGGCATCCTCTCCCAAAAACTTTCCAAGGGCTGGTCTTCGGACCGGCCCATTTTTTTTGTCCGTCGTGCGCGAGCGTGCTTGCAAATCCGGTGGTGCTGCCCTGAAGGCGACCGTCGGGAATTTGCACGCAGCAGGGAGATTTCGAATGCGCCTCGGGAAATTTGCAGGTCTGGCCTCTGTTGCGCTTGGCCTCGGACTTGCGGGCCTCAACGCCGCTTCGGCCAGCGCGGCTCCGACCGCCGCCCCGCGCTGGTCTCTGGCGATCCACGGCGGAGCGGGCGTGATCGAGCGTGGTTCGCTGACGCCGGAGCAGGAAAAGGCCTATCGCGACGGTCTGGATGAAGCGCTTCGTGCCGGTGCCGCCGTGCTGGACAAGGGCGGAACCTCGCTCGACGCCGTGGCCGCCGCCATCCATGTCCTGGAAGACAACCCCCTGTTCAACGCCGGACGCGGTGCGGTCTTCACTGCCGAGGGCCGCAACGAACTGGACGCGGCGATCATGGACGGCCGCACGCTCAAGGCCGGTGCCGTCGCCGGGATCACCCGCACCCGCCATCCCGTGGATGCCGCGCGCGCGGTGATGGACCATAGTCCGCACGTCATGCTGGCCAGCGAGGGTGCCGATACGTTCTCGCGCGAGCAGGGCCTAGAGCAGGTCGATCCGTCCTGGTTCCGCACCGAGAAGCGTTGGGAGCAGCTGCTCAAGTGGCGCAAGGACCATCAGGCCGCGCTCGATCCGACACATCTTTACGGCACCGTCGGCGCCGTGGCGCTCGATGCCGCCGGAGATCTGGCCGCCGCCACTTCGACCGGGGGCATGACCGGCAAGCGCTGGGGCCGCGTCGGCGATTCCCCGATCATCGGCGCGGGCACTTATGCGAGAAACGGCGAGTGCGCGGTTTCGGCGACGGGCTCCGGCGAATACTTCATTCGCGAGAGCGCCGCGCGGCAGGTCTGCGACCGGGTGGGCTACCTTCACCACACCCTGGCTGCGGCTGCGCAGGAGACGATCGATTCGGTCGGCGCGATCGGCGGCGACGGCGGGCTGATCGCGATGGGACCGGAAGGCATTCCGGCCTTCGCGCTCAATTCCTCGGGCATGTACCGCGGGCAGGTCTCGGCGGTGAGCGCGCCGCAGACCGCGATCTATGCCGACGAGGCGCTTCCCGTCCGACGCTGAGCGGCGGGCCACTCCTCGGCGAGGAGGCCGAAGAGCAGCGTGTCGCGAATGCCGATATGGGTGTGCCATTCCGCGCGCAGATGGCCCTCCTGCCGGAAGCCGAGCGCCTTGAGCAGCGCTATCGATCCGCGATTGTCCGGATCGGTATCGGCGAAGACGCGCCTTTGGCCTTCGGCGAAAAGTTGCCCGATCACCGCGCTGACGGCTTCCCGGCCGATCCCGTGTCCTCGTGCCTCGTGGGCGAGGAGATAGCCGATCTCGCTGACGCCGGGCCGCTTCTGCCCGGCCGAGACGAAGCCGATCGCCCGGTTTTCGCCGCGTTCGGCGATCGCCCAGGTTCGCCACGAACCGGCTTTCTCCAGCGCAAAATCGGCGCGGAGTTCGTCGAGGTCCGCGAAGGGGGCGCGCGACCACCATGTCATGCTGTCCGGATCGGACATCGTCGGGAACAGGGCTTCGGCGTCGTCCGGCGTGCGGAGGCGCAGGGTCAGGCGCTCGGTCGCGAGCAGGGGGAGGGCTATGTCGTTCGAGGTCATGATCCGTGCCGTCGTATCACGGCGAGTTGTCGGGCTGCCAGAGTTCGATCGGATTGCCTTCCGGATCGTGGATGCGGGCGAAGCGGCCCACGCCCGGCATGTTCCATTCCGGATTGGTGACGACGACGATGCCCGCCACGAGCAGCCGCGTGCAGAGATCGTCCAGGTCATCGACCCTGAAGTTGAGCATCCACTGGCGATCCGCTGGAAAATAGTCGGTATCGGCGGGGAAGGGCGCGAAGACGCTGGGGCCTGCCTGGGTGTCCCAGGCGCCGTAGGGCGCGGAGCCGACGCCGAGATGCTCGGCATACCAGGCGCGCAGGGCTTCCGGGTCCCTTGCACGGAAGAAGAAGCCGCCGATCCCCGTCACGCTCATGTTTTCGTCTCCCTGGGAGCGCTGAGGCATATCACGAGTGGATGCCTCAGGCGATATCCAGAGCGACCGGCATTTACGAAGTTCACATTTTGTTCGCTTGGTGCTAGGTCGAGTCCATGCCGGATGTAGCGGACAGGAAGATCATCCACGTGGACATGGACGCGTTCTTCGCGTCGGTCGAACAGCGTGACGATCCCTCCCTGCGCGGCAAGCCCGTGGCGGTGGGCCATGCGGCGGCGCGGGGCGTGGTCGCTGCTGCCAGCTACGAGGCGCGTACGTTCGGCGTGCGCTCTGCCCTGCCTTCGGTCACGGCGCTGCGGCGCTGCCCGGAACTGATCTTCGTGCCGCCCCGCTTCGAAGTCTACAAGGCGGTGTCGCGGCAGATCCATGCGATCTTCGGCGACTATACCGACCTGATCCAGCCGCTCTCGCTCGATGAGGCCTATCTCGACGTCACCGCCAACCGGCGCGGCCTGCCCACGGCCTGGAAGACGGCCAAGGAAATTCGCGCCCGCATCCTGGAGGAAACCGGGCTGACCGCGTCGGCGGGGATTTCCTACAACAAGTTCCTCGCCAAGCTTGCCTCGGACCAGCGCAAGCCCAACGGGCAGTTCGCGGTGACGCCGGATATGGGCGCGGACTGGGTGGAGACCCTGCCGGTCAAGCGCTTCCACGGCGTCGGCCCGGTCACGGCGGCAAAAATGCAGCGGCTCGGGATCGAGACCGGGGCGGACCTTCGCGCGAAGTCGCTGGCGTTCCTCCAGCAGAATTTCGGCAGTTCGGCCGAATGGTATTTCCAGATCGCGCGCGGGATCGACGAGCGCCCCGTCAACCCGGACCGCGAGCGTAAGTCGTCCGGTTCGGAAACTACGTTCGACCGCGATCTGACGCTCGATGAAGAGATCGAGGCGGGGGTGCTCGGGCAGGCCGACGACGTCTGGGCCTGGTGCGAACGCGCGCAGGCATTCGGGCGCACGGTGACGGTCAAGGTGAAGTATGCGGACTTCCAGATCATCACCCGCAGCCGTACGCATGGGGGCGTCGTCTGTCGCCACGAGGACTTGCGGGAAGCGAGCCTGGCGCTGGTCCGCTCGGTACTGCCGACCGAGAAGGGCATCCGCCTCGTCGGCGTGACCGTCTCCAACTTCGACCGGCCTGCCGATGATGCCGCACTGCCGCTGTTCGGGGCGGTTTCGGCGCCTGCGGATTGACGGGCGCCAGTGGAAGGACCGGCGCGGAAGGCGTGGCTCCCGCGCCGGTCCGTCGGACTATGTGCCGGATTACATGCGATAGGAGACGCGCAAGTATCCGAATTGGCCGGGCACGTTGGGGGCAATTGCCTGACGATGGGGTGCCTTTGGAATGCGCGGAAATATTGCAATTAATTATCAATAGATATAAATTCCGGCACCATCCCGGGGAGGTGATGACGCATTTGGAAGAACTGCGAGTTCCTGCACCCGGCCTAGCGAAATCACGTCACGGAGATCGAGATGAACCTGAAATATCTGCCCCCGCTTGTCCTCGCCTGCCTGGCTCCGAGTGTGCAGGCCCACGAGGTATGGATCGAGCGTGACGGTGCAGGGCCTGCCCGCGTCTATCTTGGCGAGCCGGGCGAGCCGTTGCCGCAGGGGGGCGATCCCGAGTTCGACCACCTCAAGGCGCCGAAACTGATCCCGGCCGCCAGTGCCGCCGGTGTCCGCAAGGCGGGCTATATCGAATACGCGGTCCCCGCTGGAGACGTTCGCGCCCATGACGACAGCGTGTTCGCACCCTGGGGGCCGGACGACAAGAAGGAAGGCATCGTCTACTATGCCCGCGCCGGTCGCGGCGAAGCCCGAGCGGCGATGCCGTTCGAGATCGCGCCCGTCACCGCGCATGGCAACGGCTTCGTTCTCGTTCGTGACGGCAAGCCGGTGGCGGATGCGTCTGTTACCGTGATCTCGCCGGACAAGTGGTCGAAGTCGGTCAAGACCGATGCCCAGGGCCGGTTCACGCTCCCCGCGCGGGAAAAGGGGCGCTATATCCTGACCGCCTCGCACAAGAACGAAAGCGGCGGCGAGACGAGCCTCGGCAAGGTCGCCACGCTGCACGCCGTCGCGACGACCTCTTTCGTCGTCGATTGATCGAACCTGCGGGCAGGCCGTCAGGAGGCGGGGTTTTCCAGACCTAGCCGCCTGACCGCCTGCTTGCGGCGCACTTTTCCCTGCAAATGGCGGCAGATCGTCTCCAGCCCGGCTTCGGCATCGGCTTCCCACCCGCAGACGAAGAGATCGACTGCCGCGATGCCGTGCTCGGGCCAGGTGTGGATCGAGATGTGGGATTCGGCGAGCAGGGCCACGCCGGTCACGCCCATGCCGGGGCCGAAATGATGGAGTCGCACGTCGAGCAGGGTGGCCCGCGCCGCCTGGGCCGCTTCGCGCAGGCTCGTCTCGATCAGGGCGATGTCGCCCAGGCCCCGGCAGTCGTCGAGGTCGGCGATCAGGTGCAGGCTGCTGTCGGGACTGTGCGCCATGTCAGGCGAGACTTTCGAAGGTGTGGCCGAGGTGGTCGAGGGCCTTTTCCGCCGCGATCACGCCGCGATGATGGGCTTCCTCGAACAGCGAGAGGCCGCTGAGGTCGGAGTGGGCGAACAGGATCGGCGGCGCGGCATCGTTCGCGGCGCGGCGCGCCGGGTCGCTCAGGAAACCGGGTGAGGGGCGGACCATGGCATGGCCCCAGCGCCAGACGTCGATGCGCTCGACGGCGCCTTCGAGGTCCGGGTTCATGGCGAGGAGATCGCTGCGCACCACGGCCTGCCAGTCGCGCAGCGGACGGGTCATCATGATCTTGCGCGCTTCCTTCGGAGCTTCCCTGGAAAGCGGCATGTACCACGTCAGCACCGTCTTGCCGCCGTCGGTCGCCTCGCTCTGGTGGGTCGCGACCACATAGCCGAGCGATTCGCTGGCGGTGGAGACATTGTCCCAGGCCAGCGACGTGCCCTTGCCTTCGGGATGGCGGGCGACCGTGACATTGGCCGTAACCCAAGGGGCATAGCTGAAACCGCCCGCTTCGGCGGTTTCCGGCGCGACGCGGGCGGCGACGAAGTGGGGCATCGCCAGTACCGCGACTTTCGCGCGCAGACGGCGGCTGCGGCGGGCGCGGTGGTCGAAGACATCGACATGCGCGCCTCCCTCCACGGCGGCGACCCGAAAGACGGTGTGGGCCGGGCGCAGACGGTCGGCGATGCTCTTGGCCATCTGCGAGGCGAGGCGGTCGTTGCCTTCGGGCCAGGTCAGTTCGCGGTCCCCGTCGTCATCCGTTGCCCAGCCCCGGCGTCCGGCGAAGTAGTGGATGCCCGCCCAGGCCGAGACATGTTCGGGTTCGCTGCCGTAGTCGTCGCGGCAGCAATAGCGCAGCCAGGCGCGCAGGACGCCGGAGGTGAAGCCTTCCTTGTCCAGCCACGCAGCAAACGTCTCGCGATCGAGCGACCGGTAGCGCGGGTCTTCGCTGGAGAAGGCCATCGGGATCGCGAAGGCGGGCTTGCCGTCGCTGCCGGTCGCGGCGCGGTATTCGGCCATGCGCCGTTCGAAGGCTTCGTGCTGGGCGCGGTCCTGCGCGGTTATGCCTTGCCGCGGGAACAGGCCTTCCTGCCAATGGCCGCGCCAGAGCAGGCGTTCCTCCAGATCGGCGCAGAGCTGGTAGGGATCGTAGACCGGAACGCCGTCCCGCTCGCCGGTCATCATGCCGAATTGGCGAAGCATGTGCCGCAAGGCGCCGGCTTCCCGGTTCGGCACCGGCAGGTAATGTGCGCCGAGCGGATAGGCGCTTACGGCATTGCGGCCGGAACGGGCATTGCCGCCGGTGCGATCCTCCAGTTCGAACAGGACGAAGCGATCGAACCCCGCTTCGGCGAGGCGCCAGCCCGTGGCAAGTCCGGCGACGCCGCCGCCCGCGACGACCACGTCGACGTCCTCGATCGCGCCTTCCGGTTCGGGAAAACGCCCGTCGCGCAGCAGGTGGCCGCGCTGCCAGTCGGCGCCGCCGAGCGTGCCGGGCACGGTTTCCTCGCCGCACCCGGAGAGCGCGCCCGCCGCCAGCGCGCTTCCCGCCGCGAGAAGTTGCCGCCGTGTCGGCTCAGCCTTCATACTTCCCCCATTCCTCGGCGAAGCTGCGCACGAGGGCCTGGTTGTCGAGGCGGTTCACCGGGGCCGGGCGGCGCGCCATGTCGGGCGGGAAATCGAACATCGCGCGCTCACTGGCCGGGGTCAGGAAGCGCAGGCCGCTGGGCAGGCGCACAGTATCGCCGATCGGGCGGTGCGCGGCGAGGGTGAAGCCCCACTCGCCGAAGCTGGGCACATAGGCGTGATAGCCGCGCGCCGTGAAACCTGCGGCCTCCAGTGTGCTTGCCACCGTCCAGTACGATCGGGGGGCGATCAGCGGCGAGGTGCTCTGCACCGTCATCAGGCCGTCGGGCGCGAGCAGGCGAGCGACTTCGCGGTAGAAACTCTCGGTGTAGAGCTTGCCCAGCGAGAACTCGGTGGGGTCGGGAAAGTCGACGAGGATAGCGTCGTAAGGTCCCTGCGCCTCGCGGACCCAGCGGAAGGCGTCGGCATTGTGCACGGTCATGCGCGGCGAGGAGAGCGAGCCGCCGTTCAATGCGGCGAGTTGCGGCGTGTCGCGGAAAAGGTGCGTCATTTCCGGGTCGAGATCGACCAGGGTGACGTGGCGCACGCGAGGGTCGCGCAGCACTTCGCGCGCGGCGAGGCCGTCGCCGCCGCCGAGGATCAGCACTTTTGTAGGATCGGCGACGCGGCCCAGCACCGGCCAGACGAGCGCCTCGTGGTAGCGATACTCGTCGCGGGTGGAGAACTGGAGGTTGCCGTTCAGGTAGAGCCGCAGATCCTCGCCGCGCCGGGTGATGACGATGCGCTGGTAGGGCGTCGAGCGGGCGTGGACCACCGGCTCGGCATAGAAGGCCACTTCCGACCAGCGCTGCATGCGGTCGGCCATCGCAAGTCCCGCGATCAGGCTTGCGGTCACGACCAGGGCGGCGGCCATGTCGGCGGCGACGCTGCGCTGGCGGCGCAGCGCGAAGAGCAGGGCGAGCGCCACCGCGACATTGGCGAGGCCGAAGACGAAGCCGGTGCGGATCATGCCGAGCCAAGGCACCAGCACCAGCGGGAACAGCAGCGAGGCGATCAGGGCGCCGACATAGTCATAGGTCAGCACGTTGGACACGAGTTCGCGGAAGGCGAAGCGGTGGCGCAGGATGCGGATCAGCAGCGGGATTTCGAGGCCCACCAGCACGCCGATCGCCAGTACCAGCGCATAGAGCACCACGCGGAAGTCGCCCACCAGCGGGAACAGCATGAACAGGCCTGCCGCCGACCAGCCGCCCAGCGCCGCGATCATGATCTCCACGCGCACGAAGACGCCCATCTCGTCGCCGCGAACGTGGCGCGAGAGCCAGCTGCCTACGCCCATGGCGAAGAGGTAGGTGCCGATCACGGTGGAAAACTGGGTGACGCTGTCGCCCAGCAGGTAGCTGGCGAGGGTCCCGGCCAGCAGTTCGTAGATCAGCCCGCACGTCGCGACAACCAGGACCGAGACCAGCAGGATGACCGCGAGCGAGGCAGGCGCTTTCCCGCCGTCCGGACTCGCGGCCGCAATGTCTTCAGCCATGAATGGCCGCGGCGATGATGTTCGAGATGCCGATGGCCACGGCTCCGGCAAGGATCGAGACCGCCACGTTCTTGTGTTCGATGATCTCGCGCCAGAGTTCGCCGGGCGTCAGCCGGTCCACCAGCACGAAGCTGACGACGAAGATCACGATGCCCAGCCCCGCGTAGAGCAGCGTGGCGAGGAAGACGGAAAGTGTGAGCATGTCGGCTCCTTCCAGTGAGAGGGCTTTGGTGGACTACTTGTGGGTGGGACCGGCGCGCCCGCCGTAGAAGCCGCCGCTTCTGCCGCCGCTCCCGGCCTCTCGGGTCTCGTCCGAATAGGGCGACCAGGCATAATAGGTGGCAGTGGCGGTTCCGGCGACGAGCAGCAGGCACCACAGTGTGAACAGGATCACGCGCGGGGTCATGAATTCTGGTTCCGGAAGCGCCGCCAGACGAGGATGCAGGGATAGATCGAAAGCAGGATCACCAAGGTCCACCAGTTGCCCCAGGGCAGGCTGCCGGTCCGGGCGTCGATGCGGATATCGATGGCTTCAGGAACGGGCCAGGGGCTGCTGCCGTCCGGCACCGTATCGACCGGCCACGAATGCGCGGCGGCATCGACATAGAGGTCATAGGTTCCGCGCGGAATTTGCCCGAACAGGGTGCTGGCGCTGCGGCTGCCTTCGGTCCAGGAGCCGTCGGAGTCGCGGCCCGAATAGTGCTCGGAAAGCCCGTAGCCGTCTATCGACTGGCCCGTGGCCCGGTCGACCAGACGGTAGTCGAGTTCGATCCAGCGATTGTCGAAATCCTCGCCGCTGGCGGTAACGGTGACGAACTGCCAGGCCCGCCGCACCGTGATAGCGCCGATTTTCTGGCCTTCGCGCGTGGATCCGAAAGGCGCGGTGACGGTGCCGCTCGCGCGCTCGGCAGGCCCGGCGATGACGATCATCGCCAGCAGGGCGAGGATCGCGCTTGCCAGCACGAGCAGGCAGACGCGGCCGAGATCGTCCGGTTTTCGGGTCTCGCTACTGCGCGCACGAAGCGCGGAGCGACTTTGCGGAGCCGGGCGCGGCGGCGCGGTGCCGAAAGCCGTTTCGACCTCACCCGGCGGCAGGTCGATAAGGCGGGTCCAGTTGACTTCCCCCTGCGTATCCTCACGCGAAAGGGTGAAGTCGCGGGAGGCGTAGGAGGTGGCGCGGGCAGTATCACCGGTCGCGACGCGCCAATAGAACTCTCCGACCAGCACGCCGGTCACGGCCTCGCTCTCGTCGTCGTCCTGAAGGAAGCGCTGGCCTTGCCAATGCACGAAATCGTCCCGGATTTCGGGGCGGTCGAGCAGAGGGATGCCGAACTGCCACTCGCCGTCCCATTCGACCAGCCAGCGATAGCCGACGTAAGGATTGAACAGCAGGTACTCGAACCATAAGGACTCCGGCCCGCGCCGGATCATCGCGCCGATCACTTCCCATTCGGTATCGAACAGGCTGCCGCGCGCACCGAGCGGCAGCGAGAACTGCCCGGCAGCGCGCTTGTGGCGTTCAATGATCTGCACCTCGGGGCGCGAGACGTCGAGGATCGAGCCGCAATAGCGGCAGGCCAGATTGACCGACCAGCCCGCCGCGCGCACTTCCAGTGTGCCGCCGCAAGCGGGGCAGGACAGGGTGCGGGTGCCCTTCTGCGCGTCGGTCATTGCAGCGCCGCCGGGAGCGGCCAGCCGTCGATCTCACGCAAGGCGCGGGGCGAGAGGCCGGAAAGTTCGTGCCAGGTGCCGAGCCAGGCGCTGGTGCCGTTCGCGTCGCGCTGGAGCGAGAGCGCTTCGCCGCCGGGCGCCCGGAAGTCGACGTTGGTCATCGACCAGCCGGGCAGGGTGGGAAAGGGCAGGTCGCCCTCGCTGCCGAGGCATTCGGCCTGCTTGATGTCGGAAACCTCGAAGGCGATGCCGTCGAGGTTCAGACCCTGCCCGACCAGCGGGTCGCGGCCTTCGGCAAAGGCGCGCGCCAGCGGATCGGCCATCGCCTCCGCCCGCTCCGCCGTGAGCATGTAGAGGCCCATCGCCTCGCCCAGCCAGCGTCCTTCGCCGCCGGGCGTCGCCAGCAGCCACTCGTTCCAGGAGCCTCCACTCCAGCCCCAGCGCACGCGGCCCGCCGCCGTATATTCGGTTCCGGCAATCGTGAAGCGGGTGCCCAGCCGGATCGGCGAGATGTCGAACGGCACTTCGGCCACTTTGCCGATCTCTTCGAGCGCCTGCCCCTTGCGCAGGATCAGCGACTGGCAATGGGTACAGGTCGTATAGGGCACCGCAAGCCCGCGCACGGGCAGGGCGGCGCCACACGACGGACAATGGATCACGCTGTCGTCCCCCCGAAACGCGGATCAGCGAATGCGCGACAGCAGTTCGGCCTTCTTGGCGTCGAACTCCTGCTGGCTGAGCGCGCCGAGCGTCACGAGCTTGTGCAGCTTCTCGATCGTGGCGATTGGGTCCTCATCTGCGGCTGCCGAAGATGGCGCCGCAGCGCCGAGACCTGCCGACATTGCCCCGCCGAGCGCCGTCGCCGCCGCGATGCCTGCGCCGACACTCGCCACACCGCCATCGGCTCCGGCTGCCCGTTCGATCGCCTCCGCCGTCTGGAAGCGGGTATATTGCCCCAGGTCGCCGAGCACCCGCATCGACGAACCCTTGTCGAGGTGCGCCTGGACTTCTTCCGGCAGCGACACGCTTTCGACGTAGAAGCTCAGGCATTCCAGGCCCCACTGCGCGAAGGCCTTGTCCACTTCGCCCTTGATGCGGTCGGACAGCGCCTGCTGGTTGGCGGCCAGATCGAGGAACGGGATGCCGCCGCTGCCCAGCGCGGTGGCGATCGCGGTCTGGATCGCGGCGCGAAGCTGCGGTTCCAGCGCGGAGACGTTCAAGCCCTCCAGCGTGCCGACGACGCGCGAGACGAACGCTTCAAGATTGGCGACGCGGAACGAATAGGACCCGAAGGCGCGGATGCGCAGGGCGCCGAATTCGGCATCGCGCACCGTGACCGGCTGGGCGGTGCCCCACTTGAGGCCATGCTGTTCCTTGCGCGAAAGGAACACGACATCGGACTTGAAGGGCGACTTGAAGCCCTTGTCCCAGTTCATCAGGCTTGTGAGCACCGGCAGGTTCGCGGTGTTCAGCGTATGGAGGCCGGCTTCGAAGAAATCGGCGACGCAGCCTTCGTTGACGAAGACCGCGACTTGCCCTTCCCGCACCGTCAGCTGGGCGCCGTTCTGGATCTCGCGATCCTCGAACGGCACGCGCCAGGCGAGTTGGCCCGGCTGTTCGAGCCATTCGATGACGTCCACGAACTGCTTGCGAAGAAATCCGAACATGACAGACCCCGAAAAAATGGTCTACCGAGCGTAGAGAGTTTGCCGCTTTCTGAAAAGGACGGAAACAAACTCTCTACGGTTAAGATGAACAGGGCTTCGTTCGACTGTCAGGCTTCTGCCAGATGAGGCTGGCCGATCTTCATCGGTCGGGTGCCGAACAGCACAAGCAGAAGTCCCGTCACGGCCAGGAGGCTGCCGGTAACGGAGACCGCGCCATAGCCAAGGCCGAGCTTGACGACGGCGGCGCCGCTGGCCGCGCCCAGCGCATTGCCGAGATTGAACGCGCCGACGTTGATCGAGGAGGCAAGGCCCGGCGCTTCCGAGGCCGCCGCCATGACCCGCATCTGCACGGGCGGCACCAGCGCGAAGGCGGCGGCGCCCCAGAACAGCAGTCCGATCGCTGCACCGATCTGCGAGGTCAGCGCCAGCGGCAGAACCAGCATGACCACGGCCAGCAGGGCGAGGAACAGCTTGGTCGCGCCGTCGAGCGACCAGTCCGCCAGTCGTCCGCCCGCCCAGTTGCCGATCGTGAAGCCGACGCCGATCAGGGCCAGAGCCAGGGTCACGAAGGCGTTGGAGGCATGGGCGAGCTGGGTCAGCGCGGGCGTCACGTAAGTGTAGAGGGTGAACATCGCGCCCGCGCCCATCACGGTCGTGGCCATGGCAAGCAGGACCGGCCCGCGGGTCAGGACCTTGAGTTCGCGCGCGACGTCCGGCCGCGTGCCGCTGCTGCCCTTGGGAAGCGCGGCCCAGAGCGCGAGAATCGCCGTGAGACCGATCAGCGCCGTACCCGCGAAGGCGGTCCGCCAGCCGACCTGCTGTCCGATCCACGTCGCTGCCGGTACGCCGCCGATATTGGCGATGGTCAGGCCGAGGAACATCGTGGCGACGGCGCTGCCCTGCTTTTCCTTGGGCACGACACTTGCCGCGACGACGGCTCCGAGGCCGAAGAAGGCGCCGTGATTGAGGCTGGTGACCAGCCGTGCGAGCAGCAGCGTGTAGTAACCCGGCGCCATAGCGGACATCAGGTTGCCCAGCGTGAAGATGCCCATGAGCAGCATCAGCGCGGTTCGTTTCCCGAACCGGCTGAAGGCCAGCGTCATGACCGGCGCGCCGAGCATGACGCCTATGGCATAGGCACTGACCAGCAGGCCCGCTGTGGGAATGGAAACCTTGACGCCCTCGGCAATCACCGGGAGCAGGCCCATCGGCGAAAACTCGGTGGTTCCGATGCCGAAGGCCCCGATCGCCAGAGCGAGCAGGACTCGGCGGGGATGGAGTGAGTCTGGGCTGCTGGCCGTCACGGTGAAGTCCTTCGATCGATCGTCATACGGGGAGGGGAATAGTGAGTGATGCAAAAATGGACTGTTCCAGCCCGGCGCGGTAGGCTGCCCGGATGCGAAAGATTTTTGAATCAGATGCAAAGGTTCCGCTCGGCGCGGATCGGGCGAGGGCGCTGGAGGTCTTCGCGGCGGTGGTGTCGGAAGGCAGCTTTTCCGCGGCGGGACGGCTGCTCGACCTGACCCCTTCGGCCGTCAGCCGGACGGTCGACCGCATCGAGGCGCGGCTGGGCGTGCGGCTGCTGCTGCGCACCACGCGGGCGCTGTCGCTGACGGCGGAAGGGCAGGCCTATCTCGGCGCGGCGCGGCGGATCCTGTCCGACCTCGACGATGCCGAGCAGTCGATCGCCGATCGCGGCGCGCCGCGCGGGCGGCTGCGGGTCAGCGTGTCCCATGCCCATGCCCGCCTGACCGTGGTGCCGCTGCTGGGCGAATTCGCGCGGCTCTATCCGCATATCCTGGTCGATGTCGGCGTCAGCGACCGGCTGGTCGACGTGGCGGCGGGAGAGGCCGACGTGGCGATCCGCTTTGGGCCGCTGGCCGACAGCTCGCTCACGGCCCGCAAATTGGGTGAGAACCGCCGCATCATCGTCGCCGCTCCGGGCTATCTGGCGCTGCGCGGCATGCCGCAAGTGCCTGAGGATCTGCTGGAGCACAATTGCCTGAACTTCAACTTCCGCCGCGCCGAGCCGGTCTGGCCGTTCCGGAAGGATGGGCGCGACTATGCATTGAGCGTGCGTGGCTCGATCGAGGCGAACAACGGTGAGACGCTGGGCCAGCTCGCGGCGGACGGTGTCGGCATCACCCGCGTCGGCCGTTTCAGCGTGGTGGAGGAGATCGCCTCGGGCCGACTGGTGCCGGTGCTGGAAGACTATAACCCCGGTGACGTGGAACTGGTCCATGCGGTCTTCGTTGGAGGGACGAACATGCCGGCGCGGGTGCGGGTCTTCGTGGATTTCCTGAGCGAGCAGATGAATCGCAGCCCGCATTTTTGACCTGTCGGCCCGATCGGGATCGGCTATATCGCCCAGCTTGAAGAGACCCCTGCATGAAGGAACCTAGACGATGACCCGGCCTCTCCTGCCCCGCGCCGCCTGTTTGGCATCGGTGCTGACGCTGGCCGCCGTTCTGCCCACGGGCACGGTCCTGGCGCAAGTCTCGCCCGATCAGTTTCCGATGCAGTCGCCGGTCGGCGTACCCAGTGCGCCGCCGTCGGAGGGCAAGGCTTCCGGCATGCCCAGCCCGATGGCCTGTCCGTCCGATCCGGTCGACCTGCCGCCCGAACTCGCGGCATGGACATCGCGCAAGCCACTGCTGGCGGCCCGCGATACGCGCTCGCTGTCGGGCGCGAGGATCGATCCCGGCAAGGCGATCGAAGGCGGTCTGCGGCCGACTTCCGAAATGCGCTATGCCCAGCGTCCCGAGAAGCCCGGCGGATCGGTCAGCTTCGGCGGACTTTACACATTCTCCGTGGCCGATGCGGGCAGTTACCGCGTCGCGCTCGGCGCGGCGGCCTGGGTCGACGTGGTGAAGGCCGGGGCCAAGGCAGGGAACGGCACGGTCATGACTTCGACCGCGCATGGCCACGGGCCGGACTGCTCGGGTATCCGCAAGATGGTGGACTTCACGCTCCAGCCCGGCACTTACCTGCTCCAGATTTCGGGCAATGCCATGGACCGGCTTCCCCTGCTGGTGACGCGTCTGCCCTGATCCCGTTCAGTCGCCCTGCGCGGGCAAGGGGTCATCGCGCACCGCGGTTTCCAGCGCCCGATATTCGTCGGACCGGCCCAGCGCGCCCATGAGTCCCTGAAGGCCGCGAAACTGCGCGAGCACCAGGCGCCCGGTTTCCGTCACCCGGGCGCCGCGCTCGCGGCCGCCACCGGCCACGGTCTCCACCAGCGGCGCCTTCCAGCAGCGGTTCATCGCATCGACCAGCAGCCAGGCGCGGCGATAGCTCATGCCCATCGCCCGCCCGGCGGCGGAGATCGACCCCTCGCGGTCGATGGCTTCCAGCAGGTCGGCCTTGCCCGGCCCCATCGCGATTTCGTCTCCACAATAGATGCGGGCGTGCAGCTTCAGTTTCGGTTTGGCGGTCATGCTCGATCGGCGACGTGGAACTGACGCGACCCTACATCGTCTTGCCGTCTCAGGCGAGTGCCGCGGTTTGGCCTTGACCAATTGGATCCAATAACTAATATTGGATCCAATAATCACGCCCAAAAGGCCGGAGAGGTCCATGATCCAAGATACCGTTTTTGAAGCCCCCCGTGAGTCGGCGAGCCCCGCTGCTCCCTGGCCGCGCAACGCGTGGTACGTTGCCTGCACGCCTGACGAGATCGATGGAAAGCCGCTCGGCCGGAAAATCTGCGGCGAGCAGATGGTCCTGTTTCGGGGACAGGACGGCCGCCCGGCCGCCATGGACGACTTCTGCCCGCATCGCGGCGCGCCGTTGTCGCTGGGCTTCATGCGGGAGGGCAACCTCGTCTGCGGCTATCACGGTCTGGCGATGGGATGCTCGGGCCGCGCGGTGGACATGCCGGGGCAGCGCGTGAAAGGCTTCCCGCCGGTGCGGACTTACGCAGCGGTGGAGCGCTACGGCTTCATCTGGGTATGGCCGGGCGACCAGGAGGCGGCCGATCCGGCGCTGATGCACCACCTGCCGTGGGCCGAAAGCGCGGAATGGGCCTATGGCGGGGGACTTTATCATATCGCCTGCGATTATCGCCTGATGGTCGACAACCTCATGGACCTCACGCACGAGACTTATGTCCATGCGAGCAGCATCGGCCAGAAGGAAATCGACGAGGCCCCGGTGAAGACCCGTGCCGATGCCGATGAAGTCGTGACCAGCCGGTTCATGGAGGGCGTCCAGGCGCCGCCGTTCTGGCGCATGGCCCTGCGCGGCGCGGGGCTTCCGGAGGATGCGGAGGTGGACCGCTGGCAGATCTGCCGCTTCTCGCTGCCCAGCCACGTCATGATCGAAGTGGGCGTCGCGCTCGCCGGGCAGGGCGGCTACGATGCGGACGATGCGGCAAAGGCCTCCAGCATCGTCGTCGACTTCATCACGCCCGAGACCGAGACCTCGCACCATTACTTCTGGGGCATGGCGCGCAAGTTCGCGGTGGGCGATGCCGCGCTGACCGACACGATCCGCGAAGGGCAGGGAAAGATCTTCTCCGAGGATCTGGAAATGCTGGAGCGCCAGCAGGCCAATCTGCTGCGCCATCCCGACCGCAAGCTGCTGAAGCTCAATATCGATGCCGGCGGTGCAAGGTCGCGGATGATGATCGATCGTGCCATCGCGGCTGAAACGGTGCCTGTAGCGGCGTCTGCATAGGCTCCTTTCTCGGGCGGAAAAACGCAGCTAGGCTTTCGGTGATGAGTAAAGGAATGAAGCCGGGCCAGCATGTGATCGTCTCGCTGCGGCGCATGATCGCCTCAGGCGAACTGCAAGACGGCGAGCGTATCGCCGAGATTCCCACCGCCGAGGCCCTCGGCGTCTCCCGCATGCCGGTGCGGACGGCGCTGCGGGCGCTCGAACAGGAGGGTCTGGTGATGAAGCTGGGCAACCGCGGCTATGCGGTGCGCGGCCCCTCCGCCGTGGAGATCGAGTCCGCCGTCGAAGTGCGCGGCGTGCTGGAAGGACTGGCGGCGCGGCGCCTGGCGGTGCGGGGGCTTTCCCCGCGCGAGGAACGGACCTTCGAGCAATGCCTGACGGCCGGCGATGCGCTTTTCGCCAAGGGCTATCTGTCGGACCGGGATCTCGAAGGTTTCCACGCCTACAACCTGGCCTTTCACGAGCAACTGGTGCGGGCCAGCGGCAACGGCGCGATCGAGATCGCGCTGGCCCGCAACAACCTTCTGCCGTTCGCCTCGGCGGCGGCCCTCGCGCTGGACTGGGAGGACGGCCGCGAGGCCGAATTCGAGCACTTGCGCAAGGCCCATGCCCAGCACCGGGCGGTCCTTGCGGCGATCCTTGCGGGAGATGCCGATCTGGCCGAGAGCATCATGCGGTCCCACGCCCAGGCCGCGACCGGCAGCGCGCGGGTGTTCGAGGGGCTGGGCCTGGGAAACCCGAATATTGCACCTGCGAAAGAATCCCGCTGAGGGGGCGCTCCGGGAAGGGTCCGCATTGCGCTGGAAGACCTTGCAAATAGCGGGTTGTTGCGCCTGTTCTCCGGCTCTCGACAGCGCCTTCGCAACTGCATAAACGGCGGGCGAATCACCCCTCCTGACGAGGATCTTTCGCCATGATTGCCATTCGCCACGGCCGCATCGAGGACATCTACGCGCTTGCGGTGGGCAGCCTGCTGATCGGGCTGGGCCTGACGATCCTCCATTCGGCGGGGCTGGTGACGGGTGGCATGGCCGGTCTGGCGCTTTTGGTCGGCCACTTCGCGCCGCTGCCGCCGGGCTTGCTCTTCGCCGCGCTCAACGTGCCCTTCCTGTTTCTGGCGATGCGGGCGATGGGCTCTCTGTTCACCTTGCGCACGATCGCGGCCAGCGGCGGCATCGCGCTTGCCTCGGTGCTTTCCGAAAATGCGCTGACGATCGAGGTCAAGGATCCCTTCGCCGCCGCTGTCGGCGCGGGCACGCTGCTCGGCATGGGGACGCTGGCGGTTGTACGTCACGGGGCGGGCGTGGGCGGTGTCGGGATCGTCACCGTCTGGCTCCAGCAGAAGCGCGGCTGGAACATCGGCCGCTCGCAGATCCTGATCGATTTCGCGATCCTCGCGGCGTCCTCGGTCTTCCTGCCGCTCGACAAGCTGGCGTGGTCGGCGACGAGCGCAATCGGCATGGGCGTGGTGACGGCGCTCTGGCTGCGTCCCGGTCGCTATGCCGGTTTCTCGCCGCTGCGCAAGGCGCGCCCGGTAGAGGCGATTGCCGCCGGGAATTGCGCCGTTCGCCTAAAGAATTCATAAGCATCGCGGCGCCTTCGCGCGCGTGACTTACGTGAGAACAGGCGCCCTTCATGAGCGACACTTCCGGGCACCACGCCCCCAATGAAAGCCTGACGGCGCTGTCGATCGGCGCCATCGGCGTCGTATTCGGCGATATCGGCACTTCGCCGCTCTATGCGCTGAAGGAAAGCTTCATCGGCCATCACCCGCTGGTGGTCGACCGGTTGCACATGTTCGGCGTGATCTCGCTGATGTTCTGGACGATGATGCTGATCGTCACGATCAAGTACGTCTTCATCATCCTGCGTGCCGACAACAACGGCGAGGGCGGCAGCCTTGCCCTGCTGGCGCTGATCGGCCGCACGATCGGCAAGAACCGCTGGACGCCGCTGATCGCCATGCTGGGCGTGACGGCGACCGCGCTGTTCTACGGCGATGCCATCATCACCCCGGCGGTTTCGGTACTATCGGCGGTGGAGGGGCTGACGGTGGTGAACCCCGGCTTCGCCCGCTTCGTGCTGCCGATCGCGGTGGTGATCCTGATCGCGCTGTTCTCGGTGCAGTCGCACGGCACGGCGATCATGGGGAAGTTCTTCGGTCCGATCATGATCGTCTATTTTCTGGTCCTGGCCGTGCTCGGCGTATCGTCGATCCTGCGCGCGCCCGAGGTAATCTCGGCGCTCAGCCCGCATCACGCGGTCGAGTTCTTCATGGCGAACCCCAAGCTGGCCTTCCTGGCGCTGGGTTCCGTGGTTCTGGCGGTGACCGGGGCCGAGGCGCTCTATGCCGACATGGGGCACTTCGGCCGCAAGGCGATCTCGATCTCGTGGCTCTATGTCGCCTTCCCCTGCCTCCTGCTCAACTACCTCGGGCAGGCCTCGCTGGTGCTGCGCAATCCCGAGGCGATCAGCAATCCGTTCTTCTTCATGGCGCCGGACTGGGCGCGCCTGCCGCTGGTGGCGCTGGCGACGATGGCCACGGTCATCGCCAGCCAGGCAGTGATCTCGGGCGCCTTCTCGGTCTCGCAGCAGGCGGTGCAGCTCGGTTTCCTGCCGCGTATCAAGATCCTGCACACGAGCGCCAAGGCGGCGGGGCAGATCTACGTGCCGCTGGTCAACTGGGGCCTGCTGGTCATGGTGATCCTGCTGGTCTTCGGCTTCCGCAGTTCGGGCAATCTGGCCGCGGCTTACGGCATCGCGGTGACCGGCACGATGGTCATCACCGCCTGCCTGCTCGGCGTGCTGACCTTCACCGTGTGGAAATGGCATCCGGCGCTCGCGGGCGCGGTGACGCTGGGCCTGCTGGTCATCGACGGCCTGTACTTCGCCTCGAACGTCACCAAGATCCCCGACGGCGGCTGGTTCCCGCTGCTGGTGGCGGCAGTGGTCTTCACCCTGCTCACCACCTGGGCCACCGGCAGGCAGCTGGTGCGGACGCGCCTGAAGGAGGACTCGATCCCCTTCGGCGTCTTCCTCAAGTCCGTGGGTGAGCGGGTGCGGCGGGTGCCGGGAACGGCGGTGTTCCTCGCCTCGACCAACGAGGGCGTGCCGCCGGGGCTGCTGCATAACCTCAAGCACAACCATATCCTGCACGACCGCGTGGTGATCCTGACCGTGTCCAACCGCGGCGTGCCCCATGTCGCCGCCGAGGATCGGTGCGAGGTCGAGGACATGGGGCAGGGTTTCTACCGCATGGTCCTGCATTACGGCTTCATGGACGAAGCCGACATCCCCGCCGCGCTCGCCGCGGAGGACCGCGCGGGCGGGCCGTTCAAGGCGATGGAGACCAGCTACTTCCTCTCGCGCCAGACGCTGATCCCGTCCGCACGGCCGGGCATGGCGCTCTGGCGGGAGAAGCTCTTCGCCTTGCTGGTCCGCAACGCCCAGAGCGCGATGGAGTTCTTCAAGCTGCCCACCAACCGCGTGATCGAACTGGGCAGCCAGCTGGAAATCTGAAGCCTGCCGGGATCCGCTTGGACCCCTGCGCATCGGTCATCTGGCCCGGCCTGCTCGGCACCAGCTCCAGGCCCGCGAGCAGAAGCGTGCGAATGGTCATGGGAACCTCAAAGGAAAAAGGCGCCCCGGATCTGCCGGAGCGCCTCGTGGCGATCAGAAGCGGGCGGTCACGCCCATCCAGACGCGGGCTGGGTCGATCATGTAGCCCGCCTCGTCGTAGTTCAGGCGCTTGTCGAACAGGTTCTGCACGCCGGCATGGAAGGTGAAGCCCGGCGAGACCTTGTACGAGCCGCCGAGGTCGACGGTCGTATAGGATTCGACGACGAGGTTGTTGCCGCTGATCTGGGCCTCGGTCACCGCTTCCTCGCCGCGATAGACGGCGCGGGCGTAAAGGCTGAGGCGGTCGTCGGGGCGCCAGTTCAGCGAGGCGCTGGCCTGCTGCTTGGGTGTGTCGTTGAGCGCCATGCCCGCGCTGGTGCCGGTGAGCTGCTTGGAATCGGTTAGCGTACCGGTGGCGTTGACGCGCAGCGTCTGGGTGAGGTCGAGGGAGACCGTTGCCTCGATGCCGCGCACCTTTGCCTTGTCAACGTTCACGTAAGTCGTCGGCGGACGGCCGATCGAGCTGAGCGGCTCGTTGATGCACCAGGCCCCGGCCTGTGCGCAGGTAAGCCGGGTGATCTTGTCGTTGAAGCGGGTGTCGTAGGCGGTCAGGCTGGCCTCAAAGCCCTTGCCTTCGTACATCGCCACGGCCTCGATCGTGCGCGAGGTTTCCGCTTCGAGGTCGGGGTTGCCGTAGATCGTGCCGCCCCGGCTGCTCTGGCCCCAATCGGGCAGGGTCTGGCGCAGGTTCGGCGCGCGGAAGCCCTGCGAATAGCCGCCCTTGAGAGTGAAGCGCTCGGTGGTGTTCCACACGAGATAGACGCGCGGGGTCCAGTGGTTGCCGTACTGTTCGTCGTTGTCCATGCGTATGCCGCCGGTCAGGCGCAGGTTGTCGAGGATCGACAGTTCGTTCTCGGCGAACAGCGCCCAGTTGGTGCGGCTGGCCCCCGCGCGCGTGGAACCGGCAAGCAGGTTGCCGACGGTGTCCGTAAGGTCTTCGTTACGGAAGAAGCCGCCGAGGCTCAGCATGTTGGAAGGCAGCTGCACCGACCAGATCGACTGCGCGACGGTGTTCCTGATCCGCTTGGTGGTTTCCAGGTTCTTGGCGTCTTCGTACTGGACGTAGCTTTCCGAATTGGCGAAGCCCCAGCGGCCCGAGTGGCTGAGCGCGGCGACGTAGCGCTCCTGGGTCTGGGTATCGAGCGTGCCTTCGGGGACGGTGGCGGTCACTTCCACGGTCTTGCCTGCCGTAGCGGTCACTTCCTGGCGATAGTAGCTGCCTTCGACGAGGAAGTCGTGGTCGGGACCGGCGGAGAAGCCGATCTTGCCGCCGAGGCTCTCGTCCTTGCGCTCGGGCGTGCCGCCGACGACGCGGTCCTCGGTACGGCGGTTGAGCGAGCCTTGCAGCTGAAGTCCCACGCCCTTGGTCAGCGGGCCGGAAAGGTAGAAGTTGCCGTCGTAGAAATTGCCGTAATCGCTGCCGAGCTGCATCGTACCGTTGACGCGCACGCTGCCGCGCCATTCGCTGGCGATGCGGCGGGTGATGACGTTGACGACACCGCCCATGGCATCCGAACCGTAGAGCGAGGACATCGGCCCGCGCACCACTTCGATGTGTTCGATCGATTCCAGCGGGGGCAGCATGCCGCCCTCGGAGTTGTTGCCGCCGTTGGTGCGGGTCTCGCGGCTGTTCAGGCGCTTTCCGTCGACCAGGATCAGCGTGTACTGCGGCGACATGCCGCGGATCGAGATGTCGCGGCTGTTGCCCTCGCCGGGGGTGACGGTGACGCCGGGGATCTCCATCAGCGCGTCGGTCACTTCGCGGTAGGGCAGGCGTTCCAGTTCCTCGCGGGTGATGACGCTGATCGAGGCCGGTGCATCCTTCACTTCCTGCTCGCGGCTGGTAGCGGTGACGACGATGGTGGAAGCACCGGCGGTGCTTTCGGCTTCGTCGGCAAGGGCTGGCTGGGTGACCAGCGTGGCAGCGGCGAGGCTCAGGGTGGCCGCGCTCGCGCGCAGCCGGAACTTGTGGATCACGATTACCCCCCTTTGGGACACTAATACAGAGCTAATGCGAATGCTTTGCAGTAGCGCCCTTGGCGTGGGGGTCTTCGCAGGCCAACAATCAAGATCGGATATCGACTATTCAGGAATCGCGCGCGGCGCCTGTTCCTTGCAGATCTGCGCCAGACGGTCGCGCAGCCATTGCGAGGCGGGATCGCGATGGCTGCGCTCATGCCAGAGCAGCCAGTATTGCAGAAGACCCAACTCCGCAGGTGCCGGGCGCGTGGCCAGTCCGTGGCGCGTATCGAAATGCGCGGCGGCCCGAGAGGGCAGGACCATGACCAGATCGCCTGCGGCCAGCATGGCGGGGGCCAGGCCGAAATAGGGCAGGCTGGCGACGACCTTTCGCGTGGCGGCGACGCTTCCGAGTGTCATCGCCACCCGGTCCAGTTCCGCCTCGCTCACCGTAAGCCCGAGGTGCGGATGGGCGAGGAATTCGTCGACCGAAACGAGAGCTTCGCCTCGCGCCAGCGGGTGGTCGGCGCGGGTGACGCACAGGAACTCGTCTTCGAACAGCAGGGCACGATGAAGCTGCGAGGGATCGTGATCGAGGCCGGAGATGGCAAGGTCGATATCGCCTTCGGCCAGCGCGCGGTGGGTGGCATGGCTCAGCGGCACGATGTCGATGGCGATCGCGGGGGCCTCCTCGCGCAAAGTCGCCATGGCCGGAAGCAGCACGGACATGACCCCGAAATCGGTGGAGGCCACGCGGAAGCGGCGCTCGACGCGGGCGGGATCGAAACTGTCCTCCACCAGCAGGGCGGATGTCGTCGCCATCCAGTCGGCCAGTCGGCCCACCAGCTCCTCGCCCCGGCGGGTGCGGGCCATGCCGCTGCCCGACCGCACCAGCAACGGGTCCTTGAGAGCGGTGCGCAGCTGCGAAAGCGAACGGCTGACGCTCGGTTGGCTGACGCCGAGCGCAAGTGCGGTGCCGCTGACGCTCTTGGTCTTGAGCAGCAGCGTGAGGGTGAGAAGCAGATTGGGCGAGATCGGCAGGACCATGCTGCGCGAGTATTGCAACTTCTTCTCAGTCGCAATGATCGGGAATCGGGGCGGAAGCGCTTTATTGCGCCCGGCTTACCGAGGTGAAAGGTGCGAGAAATGGTGAAGAAACAAAGGCGGTTTGCGCCGTCATGCGGGAGATCACTGCGGCGATTTCCGGAAATTGAGGAAAATGGCCGAAATTGCTCCGGAGCGGCGCCGATTCGCTCTCGACCGATGTGCCTGCCTAGGCTATGCGAATGACTCGCATTAGCTGGGTCGACAGGGCGGCCCTGTGGGTTCGTTGGGGTTAGATCGCTTGACCATGTACGCCACCATTCATCACCCGGACGCGCTCGCGCCGGATCGCCCGGCAAGTGCCCCGGTTCCGCCGCCGCGTCCTCAGGCCGAGATCGTCGCCCTTCCTGCGCCCTGGGCCGTCTCGCGCTACGGCGAAAGCCGCAGGCCCAATCTGGCGGCCATGCTGGGCGCCACGGCCATCGTCGGCGGCATGATCGCCTCCATGTTGGCGCTCAACATCGTCAAGGCGCATCGTGAAACGCACAAGCGGCTGGTCGTCGCGGACCTTCAGCAACTCAAGCCGCCGCCGCCGCCCCAGCCGCCCAAGCCTCAGCCGCAGCCGGAAAAAGTGACGGTGCAGCCGGTCTCCCCGGTCGTGGCGCCGCCGCCGCCCATCGTGCTGACCTCCGCGCCGGTCACGATCAGTACCTCGCCGGAACCGCCGGTGGTGCAGGTCGCGGTGCCCGGCCCGCCCGCGCCGCAGACCCAGAGCGTCGCCGTGGCTCCGGCCCCGCGCATCGAGAATGCCGGGGACCTGTCCTCGAAAATGATCTCGGCCGAACCGCCCCGTTATCCCGTGGAATCGCGCCGCAAGCACGAGCAGGGTACGGTGGTGCTGATGGTGATCCTGGGCACCGACGGCGCCGTGGCGAATATCTCGGTCTCGAAGAGCAGCGGCTTCGACCGGCTCGACAAGGCCGCGCTTTCCTCGGTGCGACGCTGGAAGTGGTCGCCGACCAAGCGCGACGGCGCCGCCGTCATGGTGCGCGGGCTGGTCGAGATTCCCTTCGTCCTCCAGACCTGACCGCCTCTATCCGGCGGGGACCGCGCGCTCCTCGCCGCGAAGCTGTGCGACGACGGCAGCGGGCTCCATACCGATCCCGCGCGTCAGCGCGGCAGGCAGCTCCACGCGAAATCCGCGCGCCAGCAGGCCTTCGATCGCCCATTTCACGCAGAAGTCCGCCGCGACGCCGACCACGGTAACATCGCGGAGGCCCTCAGCGGCGAGGCTGGCGAAAAAGACCTCGCGGTCGATTGCGGCGCCTTCCTTGTCCAGCGGTTTCAGCGAGAGACCGGACTCGGCCCACATGTCGAACACGCCCTTGTCCAGAGTGTAGACCGGGATAGACGGTGCAATCGCACCCGCATCCAGCACGCTTTCCCAGCCCAGCGTGCCGTGGACGCAGTGGATCGGGAACTGCGCGCTTTCGGGCGACGCGGCGTAGACATCGGGAACGTGGGTGTCGAACGTCAGCAGCACGCCCGCCGTGGTTGTCGGGTCGAGCGCGGCGAGCCAGTCCTGCATCGGCGCGACGATCGCTTCGGCATCCGGAACGGGCAGCGCGCCGGCGGCGTGGACGAAGTCGCCCTGCATGTCGACGACGATGACGAAGCGCTTCCTGCCGGAAACCGGAAGCGGAGTTGCCGAAAGTTCGATCGCGGTAAGGTTTGTCATTGGCGCATATCGTCCTAAGACTGGGTCATGGTCTATACGGATATTGCAACCCGCACCTACAATCACAACTGGCGGCTCGACCCGATCGTGCGCAGCCTGCTCGATACGGACTTCTACAAGCTGCTGATGCTGCAGATGGTCAGGCAGCTCTACCCGGATGTGCAGGCGACTTTCGAGCTGATCAATCGCACGAAGTCGGTGCGGCTGGCCGAAGTGATCGACGAGGCGGAACTGCGCGCCCAGCTCGATCATGCGCGCACGCTGCGGTTCGGCAAGAAGGAGCTGATCTGGCTGGCGGGCAACAGCTTCTACGGCAAGGCGCAGATGTTCAGTCCGGACTTCATCGCCTGGCTCGCCGATTTCCGCCTGCCCGAATACGAGCTGCACAAAGTTGACGGCCAGTACGAGCTGCGTTTCGAAGGGCCGTGGACCCATACGATGATGTGGGAGATTCCCGCGCTGGCCATCGTCAACGAACTGCGTTCGCGGTCGGCGATGAAGGATCGCGGCCGTTTTGCGCTCGACGTGCTCTATGCCCGCGCCAAGGCCAAGCTCTGGGAGAAAGTGGAGCGGCTCGCGCAGCTTCCCGATCTCGTGCTCTCGGACTTCGGCACCCGGCGGCGGCATGGCTTCCTGTGGCAGCGCTGGTGCGTGGAGGCATTGAAGGAGGGCTTGGGCAGCCGCTTCATCGGCTCGTCCAACGTCCTGCTCGCGATGGATGCCGATCTGGAGGCCATCGGCACGAATGCCCACGAACTGCCGATGGTGCTGGCGGCGCTGGCGGAAAGCGACGAGGAACTGCGCCAGGCGCCCTACCGCGTGCTCAAGGACTGGAGCGACCACTACGGCGGCAACTTGCGGGTGGCGCTGCCCGATGCTTTCGGCACGGCCTCGTTTCTCGAACGCGCGCCCGACTGGGTGGCGGACTGGACCGGTTTCCGCCCCGACAGCGCCCCGCCGATCGAGGGCGGAGAGCAGATCATTCGCTGGTGGCAGGAAAAGGGCCGCGATCCCAAGGGCAAGCTGCTGATCTTCTCCGACGGAATGGACATCGACAGTATCGAGGCGACTTATCGCCATTTCCACGGACGCGTGCGCATGAGCTTCGGCTGGGGCACCAACCTCACCAACGACTTCCGCGGCTGCGCGCCGTTCGAGACGGCGGATCTCGATCCGATCTCGCTGGTCTGCAAGGTCGTCTCGGCGAACGGGCGCCCGGCGGTGAAGCTCTCGGACAACCCTGCCAAGGCGACCGGCAAGCCGGATGAGATCCAGCGCTATCTGCGCGTATTCGGCGAGGCGGGCCGGGTGGCAAGCGCGGTTTCCGTCTAGAGCTGAGAGGGCAAGTTCAGCCGACGCTCTGAAGAGCGTCGGCGTGCGGAAGTCGAACCTCATCTAACGTTTGCGAACGTCGTCGCGAGGCTTGCCCTTGCTGGTACGCTGCGCAGAGGCGGGAGCGGCCGACAGTACCGGACCGCAGGCGGCTGACTTGGCATCGCCCACATCGACGAAGGCCAGAAGTCCGGCGACCGGCGTTGCCGCCACGGCAAGGCCCAGTCCCACTCCGGCGCGGCCCAGCAACTGGGGGCTCACCACCCGGAGCGAGGGCTGGGCAAAGCGGCCGCCGACCCCGACCGGGGATTGGCCCGAGAACAGGCTGAATTTCTTTCCGTCCGCGCGAAATGCCAGATCGATCGCCTCTGTCCCGAAGTTGAAGCCCCCGCGGCCGGTGATCACGTTCTTCGAAGTGTCGATGAGGATCGGGTCCGCCCCTGCCGTGCCGCTGCGCACGGTGAACGCGATGAGGCCGCAATTGATCTCGACCGGCTTCTTCAACTTGCCCTCGAACATCTTCGAGGCGAAAGTCCCAAGATCCAGCTCGGCCAGTTGCACGTTGCGCGTCCAGAAAGTGCCTCTGGGCATCACGAAAGCGATGCGCCCGGATGCGGAAGCGAGCGAGTCGTGGATCGTGTCGCCCCTGCCTTCCAGCTTGATACGGCCACTGATGGTCCCCGTGGTGCCGGATTCTGCCACGCCGTAGCCCGCCAGAAGGCGGCCCATAGGCGTCGGTGAGAGGCGGATATCGTAGCTCGTCGCGGCGGGTCTCTGTCTGGTATCGAACACCAGGTTGGATGATACGTCGCCGCGCGCCATGGAGAACGTCAGCGGCGAGAGGGCAAGCCGCCCATGGTCGAGCGAGAGCTTGAGCGCGATGTTCTGCACCGGGACGTTGCGGGAGCGGATGACGCCGATCTTCCAGTCCAGCCCGGCGTCGAAGCGCTGCATCGTCTCGACCGGCAGCGCGGCATCGGGCAGGACCCTGCTCGATCCGGCACCCGTGGCAGCGGCAGCGGCGACGGCGCCTTTCGTCGCCACGATATCGGGATTGTAGCCGATGAACGGCGCTGCATCGACGATGTCGAGCCGCCGCGTGGCGAGTACGGCATCGAGGCGTAGACGCTCGGCATTCGTGACCGTCAGCTTGCCGGAGATATCGGATTGGCCGAAAGTGCCGTGAAGACCGGTGAAGCGGTAGGTTTCGCCTTCCTTCACGAGCTGCGCGGCGAGGCCGTAGCGGCGGGTTTGCGGAATGGCGACGTCGATGATGGCGAGCAGGTCTGACAGGTCGCTTCCGCGTGCGCGGACCTTCAGGGGAACTTCCTCGAAATCGGCGATCGAGGGCAGCGTGCCGGAAACGTCGATCCGGTTCCCGGCTGCCCAGGCGGTGAGGACCAGCGCATTGCGTCCGCGATTGACGGTGGCGTCGGGGGACAGGAGGTGCGCGGTCACGCGAAACGGGGTCTTGCGCAAGATGCCTTCGCCCTGAACGCCCACGGCCTTGTCGATCCGGGCATCGGAAGAGGCGATCGGATCGACCCTGAGATCGGCCAGCAGCGGCATCTGGGGGTCGGCATAACGGATGCGGGTGTCCGCCACGACGGCGCGGTCTATGCGGGGGAACTCGAAAGGCTTGCCGCCTTCGCCGGTGCCGAAAGTCCAGGTATTGCGGGCGTGCGCCTTGTCCCATTCGAGATCGACGGTGCCGCCCCGAATATCCAGCGAATGAACGTGCCGCCGGCCGAACAGCAGCGAGAGCGGGGCGATCCGGGCGTCGATGCGCTTCGCCGAGATGAAGCGGGGGCGAGCGGCCCAGGCAGGATTGGAGATGCTGAGCCCTTCGGCCAGGAACTTGATCCGCAGCGGTGCGAAGTAGAGCTGGAAATCGCCGCCGACCTGAACTTGCCGTCCGGCCAGCGACCCTGCCACGCGCTCGAACGGGTGCTTCAGGAAGCGGCCCTTGGTAACGAAGAGAACGAGCCAGGCGGCGAATATCGCGATCAGGGCCGCGAGCAGGATGTTGCGCAGGACGCGCAGAAGTCGCCTCGGCCGCCGTCGCGGAGGTTCCGCATCCGTCGCTGCCGCGCGGGCATCCGTCCGCCCATCGATCTGCGTCGTCGCTTCCATATCGCCCTAAACGACGGGAAGCCGTCTGGTTTCGCAGGAAGGCGCATATCCGCCACGACCGGACGATAAACCCGGCCGTCGCCCGATATCTTTACCCGGCCAGATCCAGCAATCGCCTTGCAAGTGCGTTGAGGGACAGGCTTTCCGCGCCCGGAACGAGGGCCAGGGCCGCGCGTGGCATGACCGGATAGGCGGCGCCTGCGGGAGCTTCGACCAGAGCGGTGCCTCCGGCCTCGACCACGGCGCGCAGGCCCTCCGCTCCGTCATGGTTGGCGCCGGTCAAGACCGCGGCCACAAGACCGCAACCATAGGCATCGGCGGCGCTCTCGAACAGCACGTCGATGGACGGGCGGGAGAACTGCACCGGGCCCTCCACCGAAAGCGAGACGGTGCGGTCGGTCTCGACCAGCATGTGGTAGTCGGGCGGGGCGAAGAGGATCGTGCCCGGCGCGATCGGTTCCTTGTCGTCCGGTTCGCGCACTTCCAGGTTGCACTTGGCGGCGAACAGCGGCGCCAGCACGTTCCTGCGGCGGGGCGGTACGTGAACCACGACCAGGACCGGTAGCGGATAGTCGCGGGGCAGGGCCGGGAGAATGCGGGAGAGTGCCTGCACGGCGCCCGCCGATGCTCCGAGAACGACGGCGCGGGGCCGGATCACGGATCGCGCCGCTGGTAAATCTTCTCCTCGCGCACGAATTCACCGAATGACCCGGCATATTGCGAGAAGCGCAGGCTTTCCTTCGCCCCGAGGCCGAGAAAGCCCTTGCGCGCCAGCGAGCCGCGAAACAGTCCGACGGCGCGGTCCTGCAAGCTGCGGTCGAAGTAGATCATGACATTGCGGCAGGAAATCAGGTGCATTTCCGCGAAGACCGCATCGGTGACGAGGCTGTGGTCGGAGAAGACCACGCGCTCGCGCAGGCTCTTGTCGAAGGCGGCGTGGCCGTAGGCGGTGGAGTAATAGTCTGAAAGCGAGGACTTTCCGCCCGAGAGCTGGTGGTTCTCGGTAAACGTGCGAATGCGGTCCAGCGGATAGATGCCCCGCGCGGCGGAATCGAGCGCATCCTGGCTGATGTCCGTCGCATAGAACAGTGTCCGGTCTTCCAGCCCTTCCTCGCGGAACAGGATGACGAAGGAATAGAGTTCCTCGCCGCTGCTGCAGCCCGCGATCCAGATCTTGAGCGAAGGATAGGTGCGGAGGTGCGGCACGACTTTCTCGCGGATGGCGCGGAAGTAGGCCGGGTCGCGGAACAGTTCGCTGACTTGTACGGTCAGGAAGCCGAGCAGGCGCGAAACGGTGGCCGGATCGCGCAACATGCGGTCCTGGAGCGCCGAGAAAGTCGGCAGCCCCATCTGGTCGCGCGCCTGTCGCAGGCGGCGCTTCAACGAGGCCTGGGCGTAATTGCGGAAGTCGTAGTGATAGCGGCGGAAGAGCGCCTCCAGCAGGAGGCGGATCTCGATATCCTCGATCTGCTCCTCGTCCATCAGGCCCTCCGCATCATCGCGGCATCCACACGCGCACCAGCGAGAGCAGCTTGTCCACGTCGAGCGGCTTCGACATGTAGTCGTTGGCGCCCGCCTCGATGCAGCGCTCCTGATCGTCCGGCATGGCCTTGGCCGTGAGCGTGATGATCGGCAGCTTGGCCCAGCGCGGGTCCTGGCGGATCTCGCGGGTGGCGGTGAGGCCGTCCTTCACCGGCATCATCACGTCCATCAGCACGAGATCGATGCGGCGGGCCCTGTCGCCTGCCGAGCTTTCGCCTGCGGAGCGATCCAGCGCATCGATGGCCTCCTGCCCGTTGCGCGCGATCTCCACCACCGCGCCCTGCGGTTCGAGGATGTTGGTGAGCGAATAGACGTTGCGCACATCGTCCTCGACCACCAGGATACGGCGGCCTTCGAGGATCGCGTCACGATTGCGGGCCTGCTGGATCATCGTCTGCTGCTCGGCCGGCATTTCGGTGACCACCTGGTGCAGGAACAGCGAGACCTCGTCGAGCAGCCGCTCGGGCGAGCGCGCGCCCTTGATGATGATCGAATCCGAATAGCGGCGCAGGCGCTGCTCGTCGTCGGCGGTGAGGTCGTGGCCGGTGTAGACGATCACCGGCGGGAAGGCATAGCCGCCCTCGCGGCTCAGGGTTTCAAGAAGCGTAAAGCCGCTGGCGTCGGGCAGGGCGAGGTCCAGGACCATGCAGTCGAATGTCTGACCGGCCAGCAGCTCCAGGCATTCGGCGGCGGTTGCGGCAGCGACGGTTTCCACGTCGCCCGAAGTCAGCAGCCGCGCTACGGCATCGCGCTGGACCGGATCGTCCTCGACGATCAGCACCCGGCGCGTGGGGGAATCGAGCCGCGCCGCCAGCGTTTCCAGCACGTCCGAGAGATCCTCGCGCTTCACCGGCTTCACGAGGTAGCCCACGGCACCGAGCGACAGCGCCGTCTGGGTATGGTCGCTGCCGGAGACGACATGAACGGGGATATGGCGCGTCTCGACATCGCGCTTCAGGCGGTCGAGCAGGGCGAGGCCGGACTGGTCGGGCAGCGCGATGTCGAGCACGACGGCGTGCGGGCGGAAGCTGCGGGCCAGCTGGAGCGCTTCCTCGGCGGTTCCGGCAACGAGACACCGGAAGCCCATTTCCCGCGCCATGTCGCGCACGATGCCTGCGAAGGAGGAATCGTCCTCGACCACAAGCAGGACGCGCTGGGCGGTCGCGGCCGTATCGCGGTCGTCCTCGACCTGCCGAAGCAGCATGGCGGGTTCCGGAGCGGGTTTCGCGCCGGGCGCCGGGGAGTGGGCCGGGGCGGAGGCGGCGGCGAAGGGCAGGGGATTGTTCGAATTGATCTGCGCCGATCCGGCCCGTGCAGGATCGTAGGCCAGCGGCAGGCGCAGCGTGAAGCGACTTCCCTGACCGGGCACGCTCGTCAGCGAGATCGCACCGCCCAGCAGACGGGCCAGCTCGCGCGAAATCGACAGGCCGAGGCCGGTGCCGCCGTACTTGCGATTGACCGTGCCGTCGGCCTGTCGGAATGCCTCGAAGATCGCGCGCTGCTGGTCTTCGGGAATGCCGATCCCGGTGTCGGTCACGGAAAGCAGCAGTGCTTCGGTGCCGTCTGCCTCGATTTCCAAGCGTACGCTGCCCTTCTCGGTGAACT